>Ga0209367_1000124_pt1 | contig 54591 bp, 28 predicted proteins | sample WorMetLIZISLAND2_FD_187412 | JGI IMG/M metagenome (GOLD analysis project Ga0209367, IMG submission 187412) | Marine gutless worms symbiont microbial communities from Max Planck institute for Marine Microbiology, Germany - Olavius geniculatus... ...
TGGGTCAGAATACGGCTTGCCAACCAGCTGAGACCATTGGCTGAGCGGCAGTAAAACCAAATTCAGAAAATATGAAGCATTCATTATTGCTTGCGCTCCAAAAATGTCGATTCCAGCAACAAACCGTTCAGGGGCAACCCCATCCTCAGCCTGGCCGGATACCGGCGCGACCTGCGGCCGGGCGTTGCCCCGGGCATCCACGGCCACCACGGCAAACCAATAGGTCGTCGCGCGGGTGAGATCGGTGGCGGTAAATTGATAGTTGCCGGCGGGCGGGGCTGCGATCAGGCTTGCCGCCGACACATCGTCAAATGCGGCGGTTGACCGGTAGATCCGGTAACCGCTGACATCGCCGTGAATCGCTTCATTATAGCCGGTCCAATCCAGTTTAATCGTATGGCCGTCGCCGGCGGTGTCCAGCGTAAGGGTCTCCACGGCCGGCGGCGGCACGTCGTCAAAGAAGATGGCCACTGTCACCGGCTCGCTCTGGTTGCCGGCCCGGTCCCAGGCCGCAAAGGTAAAGCTGTTGTCGCCGGCTGCCAGATCGGCGTTGTAGGTCCAGGACGAATCGCCGGTGTGGCCCACGATCAGATTGCCGTTTAGCAGCAGCGCCGCATCGGCTTCTTTGGTTCCCGATATGGTTTGCGAAGGCTGGTGGGTGGGCGAGTTGACCGGGCTGATCACCGGAGTCGCCGGAGCGGTGGTGTCCAGGGTAAAGCGGTATTGCTGTTCACCAGAGCGGTTGGTAAAATGATCTTCCAACTGGAGGTCCACCGTATAGAGCGAATCTTTAAAGGCCGCGGTCGGAGTAAAGACCATCTTGTCGGTGCCGGACAAGGTCCAGGTCCCGTCAACGAACTGTTGGCTGGTGTCTTTAACCGACAGCAGCGAGGCCCCCAGGTTCAAACCACTGCCGGACTCGCTGAACGAAACGGTAATGACTGCAGGAACCGCATTGATATAGACGGCATCGGCCGGTGTCATCGCGCCGACGGCCGGGGCCTCGGAATCCACCGTGATATCTACCGCAACCGATGCACTGCTGTTGCCGGCGGCATCCTGCAGCCGGATTTCCAGGATATTGATCCCCTGGGCCAGGGTCAGACTCACCGACCAGTTGCCGCTGCCCCAATTGACCTTTTTCTGATTATTGATGTAGACCGCCGTATTGTCTTCACGATTGCCGTTCAGGATAATGGTGGCGGTTTTGGACCGGTTTTCGGCCGGCCGGATTTGGATCAGCCCGCTCAAGACCACACCGCCCGTGATGACCGGTTCTGCCGGCGGCTGACCGTCCACGGTAAAGGTGAAACTGTAATCCCTGGTGTTGCCCTCCAGGTCCTTGGCGGTAAAGGCAACCGTGTAGGTATCGTCTGCCAAAGGAACAGTGGTGGGGGTAAAGGTGTACAGCTGGTTTGCTTCCGTGACCGTACCGGCGACCGATAAACTGAACCCGTCTATCACGACGACGCTGCCGATGACTGCGGCCGTATCAACCGCCCCGTATTGATCGGACAACTTGAATGTGACGGCGCGGGCCTGCTTAACCAACGCACCGGCTGCCGGCACCGCGCTGACCAGATCCGGCGGCGTGGGATCTTTGACATGCGGCAGGTTCACGGATAAAGTATTGTTCTCTTCAAAGGACTCGATAACTTGCTGCAGACTGTCCGCCCTGGCTTCAACACTGTGGTCTCCGGTCACGGCCGTCCACGAGCGACTGACCGGCAAAGAACCGCCGGCCGGCATGACCGGGTTGACGGTTCTATAGCCGATGCTCTGGCCATTGACGAAAAACTCGACCCGAAAAGCATCCACTGCCGGTCCGCTGCTGGTGTTTTCAACCGTTGCGGTAAAGGTCACAATCTGTCCGGCCTGCAGGCCGGAATCCGGAGTCCAGGCCAGATCGGATATGATCAGATCCGGCGGATCGCCCAACGTGGTGAAATGCCAGACCGCCCCGGCCGTTTCAGCTCCGGCATCGTCCCGGGCCACGATTTGCCAATAGTAGGTGTTGCCGCCCTCCAGGCCGGCTATGTCAAAGGTGGTGGTCTCCACTGCCTCGGTGATGAGTTCCAGGGCATCCGCTGCCGGCCCTAAATGCACGTCATACACCAGGGCATCCCAGGGATTGGGATCGCCCCCGGCCCAGCCCAAAGAGACGGCAATCGGCTGGCCTTCGGCCGCCACCGGCACCCGCACCGCTCCGTCGGACGGCACCGGGCTTTTGGGAGCAAAGGGCGCGGTGTTGGTGGGCGGCGTGTCGATGCAGTCGCTTTCGGCCGTCAGGAAGGGTGTGATCGTCACGTTGCCGCCAACCTCATCGCCGTTGTGGCCCGGCCCGTTGACATCGTTCCACCAGTTGTTCCTGGCATCCACGTTGGTATTGCCGGTATTGTTGACGCCGTATGCCCGGTTGCGCAGAAAATTGTTGTTGTGGACAACCGGGGCGGCGTTGTTGACAACCGTCACCCCGTAGTGGTTGTCCTTGAGGTTGTTGCAGCGGATGGCGGCCCCGTTGGCGCCGGTCCCGTTGACATAAATGCCGGAATGGCTCGAGTTGCGGATGGTGTTGTACCGGAGGGCGGGTTTGGCATTTTCGAGATAAATATTTGCGTTATTGGTGTGCCCGCCATATTCCACAACACAGTGTTCCAAAACGGTGGTCCCGTTCCAGGTCGCATCACGAAAATAGATGCCCTTCCAATCTCCAGCAGAAGGGGTTGCCGCATTAGACGTAAAAATAATCGGCGCATCTTCCGTCCCCTGGGCCACCAGAGCCCCATGATACCAATCGCTGTACCTGTAATGCTGACTGACATATAAACCTGTTCCAGGATCAAAACGGACTTCAACACCCGGCTCGATGGTCAACGTTGTCCGAATGCTGCTATTGGTGGCGTTGATGTGTCTTGCTGAACTATACCTGACGACGACATCGCCGGTGAGAATATAGGGAATCGCGCAGTTGACCCACGTGCTGTTTGACGTTATCGTGCCACCTCTAACTCGAATATGATTTTGTCCGTTGCCCGTGTAGGCATTACCGGTCAGCCTTCTCACGCCATCCGGATGAATGTTGTTTATTGGCCTGCTGCCATTATTTGAAATATCATTGCCGGAAATAACCGGCTCTGATGCGCTATCGAATGAGATGCCATGAACATTGTTATTGACAATCGCATTGCCGCTGACGGTCGCGTAAGAATTAATAAGAGATATTCCCTGCGCACTGCTGTAGCGAAAAACACTATTCTTCAGGATCGGATTGGCTGCCTCACTAACTATATTCGCGCCATTGGTATGCCCGCCGTATTCCACCACACAGTGTTCCAAAACGGTGGTCCCGTTCCAGGTCGCATCACGAAAATAGATGCCCTTCCAATCTCCAGCAGAAGGGGTTGCCGCATTAGACGTAAAAATAATCGGCGCATCTTCCGTCCCCTGGGCCACCAGAGCCCCATGATACCAATCGCTGTACCTGTAATGCTGACTGACATATAAACCTGTTCCAGGATCAAAACGGACTTCAACACCCGGCTCGATGGTCAACGTTGTCCGAATGCTGCTATTGGTGGCGTTGATGTGTCTTCCTGAACTATACCTGACGACGACATCGCCGGTGACGATATAAGGGCTGCCGGAAAGCGTCCAGGTGGTATTCTGGGTGATATTTCCACTGACAAACGTAACTACCTGAGGGGATTGAGCAACGGCAGTTACCAGATTCGACGCATGGCCTTTGCGGTCCACGGCCACAACGGCAAAGTAATAGGTCACCCCCTCTATCAGGTTATTTACCCTGTATGAGAAGGTGCCGGCGTTGACGCTATGATGAACGGAAAGCGCCGACACATCAGTGAAGGAGGAACTCTGGACATAGATTCGATAATTGGCAATATCGCCGTGGACGGATTCATCGTAGCCAGCCCAATTCAGGGTGACATAGGTGCCGTTTCCCTGGGGGTTGACCCACAAATTATCCACCGCCGGCGGGGCAATATCATCCAAAAAAATTTCAACGGATGCTTCTTCGCCGTTATTTCCGGCCCGGTCCCTGGCTTTGAAGCGGAATCGGTTCATCACATCATCCAGGTTAACTGTGTGCTGCCAGACCGTTTCAGCGGTATGGCCGACAACAGCCTGCCCGTCCAAAAGGATCGCCGAATGCGCTTCTTTTGTCCCTGTGATGACCTGGGTGATATTGTGGGTTGGGGTTTGGACGGCATGGATTTCAGGTGCCGGCGGTGGCGTAAAATCCACCGTGAATCGATATTCGGTTTCAAGGCCCCGGTTTGTAAAGTTGTCCTCCGGCAGTATTGTGACCGTATAGGTTGATTCAGCAAACGCAGCTGCCGGCGTAAAAATCAGCTGATTGGCGTCTCTGATCTGCCAGGTACCGCTAACTTCAGATTGGCCACTGTCTTTAATCGAAAGAATCGACTGATCCAAGTTCAGACCGCTGAAGGCCTCGTTGTAAGCCACGGTTACGGCTTCCGGCGCAGCGTCTAAAAAACTATCATGGGCGGGGCTTACGGAATTGATGACCGGTGCGATGGAATCGGCCGTGACATCCACCCAGGCGGAAGGACCCCGGTTACCAGCCGCATCCTTCAGCCAGATCTCCAGAGTATTGCTGCCCTGGTTCAGGTTCAGGTCCACAGACCATTCACCGGACCCCAGATCCGCCCTCAGCGTGTCATTAATCCACACACCGGTGTTGTCCTCCCGGGTGCCGGTGAGGGTCACGGTCGCACTGGTGGATGAATTTTGTGCCGGCCGCTCCCGAATCACCCCGCTCGTGACCGTGTCGCCGGTAATGGCGGGTTTTTCCGGTTCGGTCCCGTCCACGGTAAAAGAAAAGCTATGGGTCTGGGTATTGCCCGAGTCATCGACCGCGGAAAAAGAGACCAGATAGGTGCCATCCGGCAGCGGCGCCGCATCCGGAATGATCGTAAACACATCATCGGCTTCTTGAACGGATTCAATAACAAGCTCTTCTCCGTTGCCGTCCAGAATTTGAACGCTATCAATGACGGCCTGGTCATCTACATTGCCTTGAATCAGTCCAGGTGCATCCGTGATTGTGAATTGGACCTGATTGACTGCCTGCAAAAGTGCCTGGTCGGCAGGCTGGGTATCCAACAATAAAGGCGGCGCATAATCAGTGCAGTCATCCCCGGTCCCATCACCATCACTGTCTGCCTGGTCGGGATTGTAAACAGCCGGACAATTGTCGCAGGCGTCACCGATGCCGTCGCTAGTCGCTGCATATACTTCCAATTCATTAAGCCCGGCGCCATGACTGTAATAACCATCAACATAAAATCGAATATACCTTGCATCTACCGCCATCGAGTCAGATTCATACCACGCGGCCCCAAAGGGCATGGTCCCAATCGTTATTAACGTTTCCTCACCCCCGAAATCACCGGTAATTGAAACCGCCACCCGGTAACTCGATGTCGATCTATCGTTGCAACTGGAATTTCTGGTATTTAGCCACTTAATCTTGCCAATCCGATAAATTTGTTCCAAATCAACTTGAACCCAACCTGTTGACCGGCTGGGCAGCAACCAATAACTTCCGTGATAATGACAATTTCCACTTTCTATATGGATTCCATTCACGATATTCGGGTGATTAATACCGGACCATGGACCAACTCGAGATGCTGAAGTCGGTTTCCCCAGCGCAATATTGCCTGGATTAATTTGTCCATCACTATCCAGTTGCTCAGGATTGGCAACCGTCAAGCAATTATCGTGAGAATCGCCGATACCGTCTCCATCACTATCCGGTCCGAGCGGTATACCCGAGACCGGCGTTATCGATTTGACGAAATTTCCTGAATAGTCCACCGCAACCACGCCAAAATAGTATGTCGTGCCTTCCGTGAGGCTACCCACAATGTAACTAAAACTGCCGGCCTCTAAGACCGTTTCGGGCATGAGAGCTGAAACGTCTGAGAATTCGTTGGTCTGAACGTATATCCGGTAGGAAGCAATGTCCCCAGCTGATGTTTCGTCGTATCCGGACCAATCCATTGTCACGAAGGTTCCGTCGCCTTCGCCGCTGACGGTCAGGGTATTGGTATCTATCGGTGGTGGAGGTGTGATGTCATCGTTGTCGCTGTATGAAATCAGATCATCGAAGGCAGCGTAGTGGGCCGCTTTTATCCAGGCCGCTGATCGATCGATATTGGAAACCCGAACCTCATCAATAAGGCCGTCAAATAAATTATCGAAGGCATCGCCGCCGATTCTCAAATCGTTTGACGTTGCAGTGATGGCGCCTTCTATATCTCCAACAGTTCCGTTCTGACTGCCGTCGAGATATACCATCGCCTGTGTACCTGAAAAAGTGCCGGCCGCGTGCACCCATTCGTTTAACGGCACATCATCATGAGAAGCTCCGCTGCGAACCGTGCCCGCATTCCAGACTGAAAAAACCAGTTTATGCGGATTGTTGTCATCCGGTAGCACCATAAACTGAAAATCACTGTTGGATGTCGTCCGATCAACAACAATGGGGGACTGGCCTGTTGCCTGATAGCGGTTTAAGCGGATTGCGGCCGTGATAGAAGCCTGGGCAGAATCATCAAGAATGCCGGGATTAATGTAAATTGAGCCACCGGCACCAAAATCTAAAGCCTTGCCGATAAGTGCGTCGACAAGGTCATTTGAGGTCATTGGTCCATTAGGCGTGCCATGATTGGCATTCGCCGTGGAGTCCTTGATGCCGTTAACGCCGGCCCCCGGATCCTGGCCCATGTGGTAAACGGCAATATAGTTCTCGTCCCATACATTTTGGGCCGGCACTGAAGCCGTATCTCCAACAAAGCCGGAGATTATATCGGCAGAATTGATGGTAAAGTAAACATTCAGTTTCGTATCCTGCGTGGCACTGATCTCAGGCACCTTGACCCAGAGCCAGGCTTCCCTATTTTCAGCATCCCATCTTTCAATCTCGGTGTAGCACTGGCTGCCGTCGGAATTGTAGACCGCAATATTTTTTCGATAGGGGTGGCCATCAGGCCAAATAACGGTACCCGAATTGATCTTGAAATTATCCAGTGTCGCTGCGACTGCTGGACTGTTTCCAAACTTATTTCCGACAAGCCAAATGGCCGAAAGATTATCCCAAGATGTAGGCATATAAGTCGTGCTGATCTGTGTCCATTGTGCTGCAGAGTCAAACTTTCTATAAGCCGTAAATAAACTGCCACTCCTGGTAAGCCTTACTTTGCCGCGGTCATCGAAAGTTGCATCATAGTCGATAACCGACCAAATCGAATTTTCTGATTTTTTGAACCGTACCGCATGACCGCCGGCATTTTGGTAGCCGCGGCCGACTTCGATTTGATCCCCGTAATCTGCCCCATTCAGGACTTTGATCCCCAAAATCCACCCATCCGTTGAAGCCGCTGTTGTCGCATCGAATTCTACCTCTACATCAAAATCACCGCTTAGCATAAAATTGCTTTTCAGCTGCGCCGAAACACTGCTTGAAGCGAAGCTGAGTTTGTCGTATTGAATCTCCATTATGCCTGCGGGATCACCCTCAAACCACAGATCTGTGTTAGGTGCATCTCCATTAAAGCCGCTAAATTCATCATCAGGATTTAGGTTCATGAGGTCGTCCAACACAGCGGTTGCGTCGTAACTGTTTGCACCGCTTTCATTGGACAAATGAATCAACACCGGAAAATCTTCTAGATCTTCGTCGATCTTGGCGTGGTCGATTGTAGCTGTTATAAAGCTCGTGCCTTCCCGGTAAAGCGACCCTATTTCGGCTTCGGTAAGTGCGCGGTTATAGGTACGGAGATCATCGATGGTTCCATGCCAGAAATGCAAATTGCTGGACCCGTTCCAATCGCCAATTAATAAATGGTCATTGCCATTGCGTATTGGCCCCGTTGCACTGGCTTCATCCTGAAACACCCCGTTTAAATATACTTTTAACTTGGAATTATCATAATCATATACGCCAACAACGTGGTAAAAGCGGTTGTTGTCTATGGGGTCAGTGGAAACGGTGAACGTATCACCGGATTGATTCGTAATGGTAAAACCCACCTGTCTGGGGTCTGGCAAGAGATAAACGGCAAAATCCTCCCATGGTGCAGATGAGGCCGGCCCTTTCGAGATAATGCGGTTTGAGTATGCGTCGGAAAACAATTCATCTGTATTTTTAAACCACACCGATATGGTCAAATTATCAGTAATCGACAACTGAGAGTCAGTAATCGATATATAGTCATCTACCCCATCAAAGCTATAGGCACTATCAAAATTGCCAAATCTGTCAGGAACCAACGTAGCCCCGTTAACGGTTCCATGATTTTCATTGCCGCTTTCATCATTGGCGTTGGTATTGAACGGGTAGTATGCCACCAGACCATCATGAATGACTGCCAGCGAAATTCCGCTAAGCGTCAATATTGAAAATATCGCGACTATTGAGATGAAGGTCTTATTCACTTTTCCTCCGAATATCGCGGTCGTTTACAAAAAAGCAAATTTTCAGGTGGTATCTCCTGCGTTCGTTTTCTGGTCCGGTACATCAGGGCCAGTGGGTTTAATTTTTCTCGCCGCAGGGCCTGCAATGGCCGACCTTCTTCATCCGACTCTCGCGAGTCTTCCAGGAAAGCATACAGCCAGCCAGACATTTTTGATATGCGGCAATCCCGCAATTAAAATGAAATACGTAGATACCCGGTCGGGTCATCATTACTTTCGCATTCCGAAATCCGGATTCCGCAATCAAATTTACTCAACCGGAGCGAACTCAAGAACTAGATTCTCTCCTAAACGCCCTTTCCGCAACTCGCTGCCATCAATAGTAAATCCCGGGTCAACCGCCGGGTCCACTTCGTAGATTCCGATCACATCCTTTTTCTTTCCATCATAGGCGGTCAAAGAAATGAGCGCTGCAGTACCGGTATACTCAAGGTTTAGAGCCATATAGTGCGGCGGACCGAGCGGTATGGCGGAAGTATCCACGACCGTGCAGTCCAGAAAGCTGTCGCCAATTTCGGCCGCCTTCTTGCCGGTCAGTTCAATGGTCTTCTTTTTTCGGCCAATCTCAAGGTACACCCGGTCATCTTTAAGTTGTTCAACATCTAGTGAAAAGTAGTCCCCCGGATATGCCTGGTAGCTGTCAATAAGATGCTTGCGGCGTTTGTCCGCATAAAATTTTATCTCTTTTTCACGATTGCCGTCGTATCTGAACTCAAGCATCGTTATACGCCAGTCTTCGTAATTTTCCTCAAAATCAGCTATTTCAAATTCGCCGAACCGATCACCGATCTGCAAGGCCGGCTCACCGGAAGTGCTAATCCGCTGATAGCTCATCGGCGGATCGAAGTCTCGCGGCAGCTTGCCTTTGAGCTCGATGGCATCCGATCCCCTGAAAGCGCCGTCAAATGTCGCCGGATCGCCGTCCAGCTCCAGTTCCCCGGTAATCGACACCCCGACTTCCGGCGGCGGTGAAATCAGCAGGACGAGCACATCATCCAGGTAAAGCCTTGCCTCCCGGGTCAGCTTCTTGCAGTTGATGGATAGATGCGGATGATTGCCGCGGGTGCCATGGGTTTTGATCGACATATCCTGCCGCTGCCCATCCACGATTAAATAACGCTCCGACCAGTTGATCGGAAACGATTGATCGTCGAAGACGACGGTGTCGCCGATCTCCAGTTTGGCATTTAGGGGATAGCCGATATCGGAAACGCGGATGTGTTTGCGCGGGTGCTTGCCCTTGAGCGTTGCGCCGTTGTGGACGGTCACCAGCCAATCGCCGCCCTGTTGGAGTAGATCCTTGTCAAGGGTAGACATCACATCAAAGCGGTCGAACCGGACCTCCATCGCGATCAACTCCGTTTCAGGCAAGATGGTGAGCGCCAAATTGCCGTCCAGGTACATTCGCGCCTCGTCCTGGAGGTTGTGGTGCAATACTTTCAGCAGATTGCCTTGGTCGGCCGCGTGGATGCGCACCATCTGCAGCGGACCATCATCGGTCAGGCTGAACCAATCCTGCCAGTTAACGGGATAAGGTTCATCGGCCAAGATCGTCTGGCTGCCCACCTCCAGGGTCACCTGTTGAGGTTGTCCCACGTTGGCCAGCCAAACATGGTGTTTTTTCTCCTTAACAACACCGTATGGCGGTTCGGCAATGACGCCGGACTGCGCCAGCACTGCCGCATCTTTGGTTATCAGCCTGGCGCTGTCCTCGATGATGGGCACCCACCGGTTGAGAAGAACCGTCTGCGGAATAATGTCGGCCGCCGACAACAGCGGTGGATCGGACTGATAGGATGACAGCACCGTGTGGTGATCCAGATAACCGACCTGACCGCCGTCGATCACAATCATTTCGTCCGTGTAAACACTGTAGAAATCCAGCACCGTGTTACCGGAAAAAGCGAGAATATCGATTTCTTCGACCCCCACATACTTCAAGGTCAGCGACGCTACTTTTTCCTTGTTGGGTTTGGCACCGGTTTGGGCCGCAACGACATCCACCACGACAAAATCGCCAAACCCGTCACCGGCCTTGAGCCTGGCAGCCTTTTCAGTCGGAATAACGGTTTCGACCTCGGCGTTCTCGAGACTGATCTCGGCCTTGATGGTGTCTTTTAGATGATCGTCGTCCTGGAAATCGAACGGATCCAGCCACTTCAAATCCCAATTGTGCGGGTTAATATGGACTAGTGCCGGCACCGGCCCGACTTCAAATTTGACCTCCTGCTCGGCAGCATTGCCGGCATAATCGGAAGCCACTACGTTCAGGGTGTGAAACCCGTCAGCCAGTTCAGACAGATCCAGCTGGGCGTCGGTGGCAATACTCTGGCCATCGAGATATACCTCCACACTTTCGGGGACAAGCCCGCTGGAAACGCCGCCGCTATCCGGATCTTCGACCGTCACATCGACCATTATTTCATCCGTGTTGCGGTAATAGCCGGCCTGAGGCTCGAATACCGTAATGACCGGCTCGGTCTTATCGATCAGGACAGCGATCGCACGGGGATCGCTGCAGGCACCGTCATCGTCGGTCACCGTCACGCTGGCCGTGAACAGGCCTTCCGCGGTATAATAATGAACGGCCGCCTGATTACTGGTTTCTGCGTGTTTTGCTATTTCATCATCACCATGAATTTCGGCAACTGAACCATCTCCAAAATCCCATTGGCTGCTGTGGCTGTCCAACCAGCCCGGGTCCGTAAAGAAGACCTTCAGATTCACCTCACCGGTGGAGGGATTGTCGTTGGTCAATTCGGTGATAGTGGGTGTGACGTTGGCAACTTCTACGTTCAGGGTGTCGATACCCACCCCGTCGTCGTCATCTGTTACCGTCACAGTTACAGTATAGGTACCGTTGTCGCCGTAAGTATGGCTGGTAGTATAGCTCTTGTCCGAATTCAGGGTGAGATCCTCAATCCCCGTGTTGTCGCCAAAGTCAATCGTCGCGGTCCAGGTGTCGGCACCCGGATCGAGGAAGCTGCCGGAATAGCTGACAAGGCTTCCCTCTTCGGCGGATTGATCCTCACCCGCATCCACCGTCGGCGCCACGTTGTTTACCGTCACAACCAGGGTATCGGTCCCTTCCCCGCCATCATCGTCGGTCACAGTTACAATTACCGTGTAGCTTCCGCCGTCGCTGTAAGTGTGACTGGTGGCGAAGATCTTGGCATCATTTAGGTCGAGCTCCTCAACCGCGGTGCCATCGCCATAGTCCACTTTTAGCGTCCAGCTGTCAGCACCCGGATCCGTCAAAGTGCCGGCAAAATCAACTAGAGCACCTTCAGCGACCGTCTGATCCACTCCCGCATCCACGGCAGGCGCCACGTTGTTAACGGTAACCGTTACCGCAGCAACCGCATCATAGGTGCCGTCCTCGTTGGTCGCACTGGCGCTGATCGTATAGTCATCGTTATCGGCGTAGGTGTGAGCGACCGTAGCCGGGTTGCCCGTAATCTTCTGCTCGGTTCCATCGCCCCAGTTGATGCTCCAGCTGCCAACCGTATCGTCACCCGGGTCGACCGCACTGAGTCCAAGGCTGTAGTCCGCACCTTCGTTGACATTCGCATCACCGGCAATGGTCACCTTCGGCGCCACATCCAACACCGACACCGTTACCTCGGACACCGCATCATACGTGTCGTCCTCGTTGGTCGCAGAGGCAGTGATCGTGTAGTTGCCGTCATCGGCATAGGTGTGAAGCACAGTGTCCGGATTGCCGATGATCGTCTGTTCGATTCCATCGCCCCAGTCGATGCTCCAGCCGGTAACCGTGTCGTCGCCCTGGTCCACCGCACTGAGCTCAAGGCTGTAGTCCGCACCTTCGTTTACTGCCGCAGCACCGGTTATGGTCACCGTCGGCGGTACATCTAATACCAGGTGCTGGATCGAAACCGTTCTGAGCGTACGGGCCGTATCATCTTCTTCGAAGGTGGCAATGATATCAAATGCTCCGTTGTCGATGTAGGTATGCAACCCGGATACCGGGCCGTCATCCACCGTTCCATCGCCCCAGTTCACCTGGATCAGCGTGTGTCCATCCTGCCCCGGCTCCACTATCACGGAGCTAAGCTCCACCGATGATCCCTCATCTGACGGCGCCGGCGTGGTCGTCAGCGTGATCTGCGGCAGCACGTCCGCCACTTGCACCAACACCGCTGACCCTGCATCATACGTGTCGTCCTCGTTGGTCGCAGAGGCAGTGATCGTGTAGTTGCCGTCATCGGCATAGGTGTGAAGCACAGTGTCCGGATTGCCGATGATCGTCTGTTCGATTCCATCGCCCCAGTCGATGCTCCAGCCGGCAACCGTGTCGTCGCCCTGGTCCACCGCACTGAGCCCAAGGCTGTAGTCCGCACCTTCGTTTACTGCCGCAGCACCGGTCATGGTCACCGTTGGCGGTACATCGGCAATCTTTACATCGTGCTCAACATAATCAGCACTGCCGTCATCGTCGGTCACCGTCAGGCGCACCGTGTACGTACCGTTGTCTACAAACGTATGCTGCGGGCTTTGCAGGTCGCTCTCGCTTCCATCTCCAAATTCCCAGCTCCAGGTTGCGATAGCGTCCGGCGCTGAAGTCGACTCATCCGTAAACACCACCGCCGAACCTTCATCCTGGGTGTCCGTTGACATGTTAAATGCCGCGCTCGGCGCACGGTCTGTGACCGTAACCTGTGCGGTTACAATCTCACTGGTCTCACGACTTTCATCCTCAACACGCAGGGCGACGGTGTATGTATCATCATCTGCGTAGGTCCAGGTTGGTGTCTTCAATGCAATGCCCTGCTTATCGGCGACGAATTCATCTCGGTAGTCAAAATCCCAGAAATAAGTCAAATCAGTCGACTCGACATCTATGGCACTTCCGGCAAAGTTAATGCTCTGCCCTTCACTACCGCTGAATGAATGGTTGATGGCGGCTGACGGAACATCGTTGACCGCAGTTACGGTAAACAACACTTCGCTTTCATCAGACAATCCGAAAGAATCGGTGGCTGTGAATGTGATGGCCTCTGAGCCATACCAGTCATTATGAGGGATGGTGATCGCAGCCACGTGGGTGACGTCGTCGATAGCGACTGAAAGCTCTAAGGCGCCGCTATGGGTCCAGTCAATCTCTTCGTCAAGGTTGTTTAAATCCGTAACATAATCGTCAAGATCAATGGTGAGAAACGATTGACCCTCGTCGATGGTCTGACCAGGGATGGCGCTCACAACCGGCGGGGCATTGCCGACCACGGTCAGCAGGGCTTCGTCATTGGTGCTGTTCGTATCGGTTGGGCTGGAAGATTGTCGGCCAACTCTGGTGACCATTTGGCCGGCAGTCTCTGCCCGGTAGGTGACAACCAGGGTGGCCGTTTCGTCATAGGCAAGATCGCCGACATTCCATTGACCGGTAATCGAATCAAATGCCGCTTGGTCAGGCAAATGCGACTGATAGAGCAATCCCCCCGGCGACTCATAGACAACCACAACGCCGGTTGCATCGTGAGGACCTTGGTTGGTTACCTCGACGGTAAATTTGAAAATTTCCCCCGGGTTAACGGTTTTCCTGTCGACGGATTGGATCACGTCAATATCGGCGGCCAAACCGGCCACGCTTATGGTATCTAAATTATTGCCGTCGTCCGGATCGAATTCGTCCAGCAATATAATTTTGGCCGTGTTGTCCGCCTCGCCGACTTGCGTGACATCCACTTCCATATCAAGCACCGCCAGGGTACCGGCCGGCAAGGTTTCCATCTGCCACTGTTCACCGACAGCATCGTAGCTGCCCCGGGACGCTCTGGCAGACTTCAAAATCAGTCCGTATGGCAGCAGGTCATCGATGGCGATGTTGCCGGCGCCATCCGGTCCTTTGTTTCGGACCACCAGTGTAAACACAGCCTGCTCGTCGACATCGACTTCAGTTTCATTCACCAGCTTTTGGATGGCCAGATCGGCGATGTACGGATGTTCATCTAATTTCTGATTGATGGCGATGCTGGACCGGTTGTTGGTGAGATCCGGATCCGGTTGATCGATGGCAATCAGGGCAGCGGTCAAAATCTTTTCAACGTTGCTGTCGATGGCCAGCGTTAGCTCAAGTTCGGCACCGGCACCGGAAGCCAAGTCGCCGACATCCCAAATCCCGGATACCGGATCATATTCGCCCAGGGTGACCTCACTTTTCACCAGAGAGACATTGCCGGGCAGCGGTTCCTCGATTAAAATTCCAGTGGCATCTTCGATGCCGTTGTTGGTTACAGTAAGCGTGACCGCGATGGAAGGATCGGTTGCCGAGGGTATATTTTCACTTTCCAGGGCCAGGGCCAGATCTGATTGTGCCCCGCCGTTGAGAATCAAGGCCGCCGAATTGTTGGAGCGGTCCGGGTCGTATTGATCCGCGATCGTTACGGTCGCGATATTGAGGATTTTACCGCTTCGGGTGACCTTGGCTCTTATAGTCAAAGCCGCGGCCTCGCCCGGCGCCAAAGCAGGCATATCCTCCATATCCCATATACCGCTCACGGGATCATAGGAGTCATCGGAATCATCGTCGATATGCAACAATCCGCCGGACAGCAGATCCAGGATGTTTATTCCAGTAGCATCCCGCGCACCGTTGTTGGTGACCGTGATTGTCAGGTCAATTTCGTCGTCAATAGACGGATTGGGGTCGCTCACCGCCACCTGGATCGCCAGATCCGCCAGCTCGGCCGGATCTTCTCCGTCTTCAAATTCCTCCAGATCGGATTTGCCGTCACGGTCGAAATCGCCGCTGCCGTCACGATCCAAGCTGCCGAAGTGCTGCAATTCCCATTCATCGTCCAGAAAATCGCCGTCCGCATCGGTAAACCCTTTGACCGTGATCGTGGCCCGCCGGGTGGCCTCCAGCAAGCCGTCCGATGCCCGGTAGATGATTTGGTAGACTCCGGCCTGCCCGGCAGTCGGCGTCCAATCGAACACGCCGACACCGGTGCCCTCATCAACAAATGTTGCACCGACGGGCAATGGTGCAGCCGACAGGGCCGGCACCGTGCCGTTGGGATCACTGGATTCAACGATAAAGGATACCTGGGTATCTTCTTCCGCGTCCTTGTCCGCAATGTACTGCAGCACGGGTGGCTGCGGGACCGCCGAAGCATCTTCGAATCTAAGGGTGTATGTGCCGGGTGTATTTACATCGAACAGGTTGAGATGGTATTGCAAGGCGCCCCCGCCTTCCCGGGTGTGGGACAACCAGGCATTTTCCGGCTTGATGATTTTACCGTCGGAGCGCACGACCTCCTTGAGGACTTTACTTCCGTTAAAAGGATCGGACAGCTGGACATACATGAACCCGGCTGTTGGGTCCGATTGCAACGTGCGCGTATCGCCGCCTCCACTGATAGTAGCCGACTGAAGGAGCACCTCAGGTTCACCGCCGGAGTCATCGCTCAGTCCGGTAACTTCCGATTCATAAATGCGATACACACTACCGCCGTTAGTGGCCAGAAAATCGCGCACCGCATCCCGGCCGGGCAGGTCCACCAGCACATCATGCACCAAAGTATGGGTATTCACCTCCTGGATCAGAGATGTCAGCTCACCGCCAAGCTCATCGGAATGTGAATAGTCGGCCGTAAAAGAGACAAATTGGCCCGACAGGCTGCAGGTCATGATCCAGCGCGCCACACCCGCGCTGTCGGGTGCAATATCGCCGAAATCAACCAGCAGGCTATCGGTGGCCGGCTGTCCGTTGACTTCGCTGCCTTCGATGGCAAATCCGATTAACAGCCCTTGCTTGTTTTCAGTGATCTTGGGTTGGGCGGATTCTATTTTCAGTTTGCGCGCCACACCGTGGCCGCTGTTTTTGACGCGCACGCCCAAAGAAAACGGTACGATTGGTTCAACTACATCATTAGTTTGCGGATCATCACCATAAACATCGGAAGGCAGGAAATAGTCCAGGGTGATCTCGGGCATGGGTTTGACAAAAATGTAGTCGGGGGTGACTTCGGTGACTTTTGGCTCGCCGCCGAGGGTATAGGTTAGTCTGGCACCGACGTAGTACAAAGTGCCGGACGCCAGACCGTTGGAAGAGCCCGGAGCCGGGATAATCAGCCAATGGATATCGGCGGTGGTCGACGGATCCACCGTGCCCGAGCCGCTGACATCATCGATGTTTTCCATCGCATCCTCGTCCAGACGGATGAAAAACAGGGCATCACCATTGTTCGGATCCGAACTGGCGAGCACGGGATTGCCGTCCTCATCGGCAAAAGATACATCGACCTTGACCTGCTCCAGACTGATGTTGGCCAGGCCGTTGTTGATGCGCATGTGGGCATCAAACGCCTGGCGCTCCAAGGTCAGCTCCTGCTTGATTTCGATCTTAACCCGGGCGCAGACCGTGTCCGCCGCGAAAGAAATGGCCGGACCTGCCAACAGCAGTCCGGCCAGCAAAATGCAACACACCACTTTACGGCAATTATATAAAAATGCCTTCCCCATTTCCCCCTCCGAGTTCAGAAACAGATGATGGATAACAGAAGTCAGATGTCAGAAGACAGATGACAGATGTCAGACGTCAGATGACAGATGACAGAAAACGGAAAAGGTTATTGGTTATTTGTTATTGGCTACATGGCTTCAGGAGTCATAGACGTTCATATTTGAACTAAAACCTTTGCCCTTTAGCCTTTCACCTTAGACCTTACACCAGTACCTTTTCGCCAGCTTGCGCAGGAAGCTATGCCTGTTCAATTCTCCTGTCGCATATCTGTTGCGGCTCTTCTTTACCCCCATGCAAATTTAAACCGCATCGCATCATCGCTTCCCCTTTTTGCTTTATTTTTAACCTTTCTTTTTGACCGTTGGCCTTTTATTACAATGGATCACGCTATGAGCCTATTCCCCTTGACTCACAGGCGGTTGTCGAAGGCCAATGGATTATCGCATTTATAATACCGTCAACGCGGCGAATCGGTAGACCGCTGGCCCCGTAACCGGCTGCCATTGGCTCCGAATACAATTTTTCGAACAGCGAATAGCTGGATTGGATGCGTTCGGTGATGGATTGAGTCGAAAGATAGCGGTTATAGGCGGTTTTGGTACCACAAGTCCTCTTAAACGAAAGATAAAAAACATAATCCAAAAAGAGAATCCTGCCACAAATACCAGCCGCTTGCATGGACAATCACCCCGCTATCAAATTGAATTTCGTAACAATTCCATCCTCGAACAATGGCGGGCTTGTTTAGCTGATAATTATTCGATAGATGTGTAGTTAGCGCTTCTTATATTGCAAAATCATCAAAAAAGCAATAATAATTCTTAATTTTTACAATACTTTACGTTAATTTACATTAATTGACAATTAACTACATGACAAATGATTTTGGTGACAAATATTTCACCGGTATCCCATAAATCGTTCTCATTTGAATGCAGCATATATGATAATCGACAGCAGCACAATACGACGAAAGTATGAGATTTTCGCCAATTTCGCCTCCAGGAGTATTAGCGCATGACCTGAATTATAATACTAAAGTATTAAATGGAATTAGGCATAATTACTATATTGCCTACAGCGATTATCCGATAACCTTTTGATATTAAATTCAATTATGATAATCTTAAAGGGCCTGATCTGCTAAGGGACTTTCAGCATGATTTATTGGAAATAAAACTGCAAAAAAAAATAAAAAATTGATCATCAACCAAAATTTCAAATTGGTTGCGCGGATTTACAAAAAGGATTATTAAAGTCGGAAGGGGGAATTCGGCCGCCTCAAAAGGCAGAGGGCCCGTCTTCGCTCTCTGAGCTTGGGGCTTCGCCCTTCTGGCTACGACCCCACAAGACGCCGCGGCACGCAGAGGTCGGAGGACAGAAGGTAGGCAAGGTTATTTGTTATTCGTTATTAGAAGTGGGAATATGGAATGCTGATAACCTTCAAATTTATATCTGCAGTCCCTGACTCCGCGGCACTTGACATCCGGTACCCGACATCGAGCATCCAGTATCAAGAAAACGGATGACAGAGGCTTTCGATTGTAGATTGCGGATTGGAAGACAATGGTCGGTTGGGGCCGAAAACTGAAGTCAATTGACATAATTTGTCTATCGAGTTGTTGGGACTGGAACGAAATTCTTGCTTTAATCAGAATTGGGCGTTTCTGGCTGTTTAATCCGAAACCCGAAATCTGCATTCCCAAATCGAAGAGCCCGCAATCCGTTGCTCGCAACCCGAAACCCGGAACCCGTAACTCGCAACCCGCGACCCGGAACCCGTAACTCGCAACCCGTAACCTGTAACTCGCAACGCGTAACGCGCAACCCGCAACCCGCACGGAAAGGCGATGAGATATGAAAATCGGCGTGATGAACAATCCGGCAAAATCCGCATATGAAGAGGTGGCCGCCTTTGGTGAGGCCCGGTTCGACTTCTTGGATTTGACCATCGAAGGACCCGCCGCCAGAGAAATCGATGTTGCTAAATTGCAGCCGATTCTTGACAACCACGGAATGTCGATTACCGGGCATACGGATCCCTGTTTGCCGTATGCCTATCCGATACAGGCCATTCGGGACGCATGTCTGAAGGAACTGGAGCGGTGTGCGAAAATTTTTTTTGCTCTGGGAGCCGATGTGATGAATATCCATCCCAGTTATTTCTGTCCGCCGGCCATGCGCAATCATATCGTCGATCTCAATATTGAGGCTTTGCAACCCATCGTGGAAATGGCTGCGACCCATGGACTTACGGTTGTTTTTGAAAACTTCAAAGCGCCATTTGACCGGGTTTCCGTCTTAAAGGCCATCTTACACGAGGTGCCGGGTTTGGCACTGCATCTTGATTTCGGACACACGAATTTCGGCAAAGACAATCACCAGGTGTTTTGTAAAACACTGGGAAAATACATCCGGCACGTCCATTTTTCCGACAACCGCGGCCGGGAGGACAATCACATGCCCCTGGGTGTCGGCAGCATAAACTGGAAAAACGCAGTCAAGTCTTTACAGTCAATCGGTTATGACAGCACGATCACCCTGGAGGTGTTTTGTGATGACGAGGCCATGTTTTTCAAATACCTGGATCTCAGCCGCCAACTGGTGCTGGAACTTTGGCAGGATTGAATCAACAATTTTGAAACATTCATTGTATAATCAGGAGAAAATAAAATCCCAACCCGGAAAAACCGTAAATATTTGCCACAAAGCCACCAAGACCCAAAGAAAAAAAATATTATGAAAAACTTCGTGTCTTGGTGTCTTAGTGGCGAAAATTTTTTGTGAAATGAATCCATCGCAAACACAATGTGATTCCAATAAATAGTCCCTAATTAGACATGGCAGGTGATTATGGCTGACGAACGTTTTATGATAACCGGTGCTTTGGGCTGCATTGGAGCCTGGACCGTGCGAAATTTGGTGCGAGAAGGGGTGTACGTCACCGTCTTTGATTTGGCATCCAGGCCGGCTCGATTGCAGCTTTTGCTTTCGGAAAAAGAATTGAGCCGGGTAAAATTCGTGACTGGAGACATTACAGATTTAAAGGCTTTTGAACGTGCGCTGGACGACAACAGTATAACCCACCTCATTCATCTGGCCGGGCTCCAGGTGCCGTTTTGCAGAGCCGATCCACTGCTTGGCGCTCGCGTGAACGTGGTGGGCACGGTCAATGTCTTTGAATCCGTGCGGCGGCGGAAACGCATTGATAGAGTGGTTTATGCAAGTTCGGCGGCCGTGTTCGGTGCGCCGGAAAATTATACACCCGGTGCGATTATGCAGGACAACTCGGCCCAGATGCCGCAAACCCTCTACGGGGTTTACAAGCAAGCCAATGAAGGGACGGCGCGTGTATACTGGCTCGAGAATCAAGTTGCCTCGATAGGAATTCGACCCTATGTGGTTTACGGAGTCGGACGCGATCAGGGAATTACATCGACGCCCACCACCGCGATGCTGGCCGCAGCAGCCAACCTTCCCTATCATATTTCCTACGGCGGACGCGCCATGTTTCAATACGCCGATGACACGGCCCGGGCATTTATTCAGGCCGCACGCTCTGATTTCAGGGGCGCGGGCACGTTTAATTTAGGCGGGCCGGCGCCGGAGATGCAGGAAGTGGTCAACGCCATTGTCAAGGCAGTCCCGGAGGCGGTCGATAAGATTACCTATGACGATATTCAATTGCCTTTTCCCGAGGAGGTAGACGGTTCAGGCCTGGAAGCTGCCATTGGGTCGATATCGCACAGAACATTGGCAGAGGGTGTGGCCGAGACGATTGCGATGTTTCGCAATTTGATCGGGACGGGCAAATTGAATGCCGAATCTTATATTACAGAGCGTTCTTAGGGTTCTCGCAACTGCAAAAATTCAAGCCCGGAAAACCCCGCATTCGATAATGCTATCAACTCACCGAATACGATCCAAGAATATTCATTTCGTTGCACCGATGATGTCCTGCTCCTCGTCGCTGATATAGGTGGCTTTTTTTTACCTGCACCGATAATCTTCAGGGTAAATTGGCTTGATTCGAGATTGACATCGGAAGCTGCCTTCGCTATTTGGATGAGGGTTATTCAGATGGTCAATTCAAACAAGATAAGGGAATAAACATGAAAGCAGATGATAAACGGATTTACCTCGAAGATATCGGCGAAATTGTGATGTCGCGGGGAGGCAAAGATATTTGGCTGGTCAAGGGAATTACGCAACACGAGGATTTCAAAGACCGCTGCCTGCCGGATAGGATTTATGTGGTTGATTTTCCCGGCCGGGGCGCCGGTGAAGAATTTTTGCTTAGCCGCCAGGCCTGTGGGCCTGAAAAGTTTTTAATGATCAAAGAAATCGGTCACGACATGATTCGGCTGTTCGAACGCATGTTCGACGGGCGGCTGGCCCAGTTTGTCATCCTTTGGGGTGGACGCCCCTTGGATCTGTTGGATGCCAACCCGCCGCTGCAGCGACCCGAACTGCTCGACACGACCTATATTAAACTCACCCGGGTGGAAGATGAAGCCAAATTTCGCGGCTGGGACATTGTCGAAACTTCCTTTGTCGGGGAGTGGTGGCAGGACGACACCTGGATCATCATGGAAGAATGCATTGCATCCGGCCAAACACTGACTTACTTCGTCAAAGAAGCACTCAGCCATCACACACCCAAAAAAATATTTCTCTTTCCGGTGTGCGCCAGCCTGGAGGGGCTGGAGGGCATCTGTCGGCTGTGTGCTGATGCGGGGGTCGAACTGGTGCCGGTTTACAACGGCGCCCTGATCGAGGTGGCCGAACAGGGGGTCACCATGCCTTTCACCGATCTCGGCCTGCAGCCGCGCACCATCATCACGCACCACTTTTACCACGATCTCAAGGACCGCTACCAGGGGACACCGCTATGCTGGGTGGGTGACATCGGGGATTCGATTTACAAACCCGAAGATCATCTCATCGAGACCTTCAGCGATATGTTGGCCGTGGGCATGGATTTTGACCGCGAGGACTTTTCGCTCTGGAGCCCGATCATGCGCTCCGAACATTTTCTCACCCGCTTTGAAACCGAACATCCCGAGGTTTTTAGGGAGGTGAAGCGGTATTTGAGGTAGTTTGAATTCGGAAGTCGGACCCGTCTTCGCTCTTCGAGCTACGCCGCGGCAAGATGCGGAAGGGGGAAATATTGGAAGGTGAGCGGATAAGAAGGTTATGAGGGAAAGAAGGTGAGAAGGTAAGAAGAGCAGAAGATTATTCGGAATGAAGTGAATTCGGAAGAGGCAAGACTGATATATGAGCGCTTCGCTTGGGGAGCGTTTCACTTTATGAGCGCTTCGCTTGGGGAGCGCTTTGCTTGTTGAACACCTTAGCACCTGGAAACAGATGTGCAATCCCGCCGATTTTTGCGGGAAGAACGCTTCGCTTAATTCTCTTCAAATCTTCTCCACATACTCACATTCCCATCAGACTAAAAGATAACAAATCATCTCCATAGAGAGTGCAGGGCCATGGCTATTGAATTTGGTTTATTAGCACTATTAGCGGCATTTCTGCACGCTGCCTGGAATGCCTTAGTAAAATCATCTTCAGATAGACTGCTGACTTTATCGGCTGTTTCTCTAATGCAGTCTACCACGGGTGCATTATTGTTTCTTTTTGTACCTATTCCAGAACCTTCAAGTTGGCTATTTATAGGGCTGTCAACAATTTTGCATTATTTTTACTTTATATTCCTCTATCATGCTTATCGATTTGGAGATTTGAGTCAAATATATCCACTTGCTCGTGGACTTGCACCGGTGCTGGTGGCGATAGGTGCAGCCATATTTGCCAATGAAAGATTGTCATTTTTATCTCTATTGGGCGTCATTATTGCATCTTTGGGAATAGCAAGTATTGGATTTTTACATGAATCATCACTACGAAAGAACCCCTCAGCTCTTTTTTTCGCAGCGGGGACAGGAATAATCATAGCTGGCTATACCGTTGCAGATGGCATTGGCGTTCGTTCATCAGGAAGCCCTTTTGGTTATATCGCTTGGTTATTCTTTTTGGAATTTCCAATCGTTATATTCGTCTTGTACAGGCGTTGGGGGTTCTTGATAATCTCCTGGAGATTAGAATGGAAACATTTTATCGGTACTGGTTTAAGTTCCGTTCTTGCATATGGAATTGTGATTTTTGCAGTTGCGTTCGCTCCGATGGCAGCAGTTTCGGCTTTACGTGAAACCAGTGTTATTATGGCAGCACTAATAGGTACGTTTGTACTTGGTGAGCGACCTTGGGAACAAAGAGTAACGGCATCGGTTTTGGTAGCGGGCGGTGTAGCACTGATTACGGGATTCAGTTAGCATCTCTTTATCCTACTATAAGGACTTTAAGGTGGCCTTTTCAATTTTCAATAACTTTGATTTCTCCAACTAAACGTTAATGAGCCTTAATTACGGATATCATGCTCCGGTATTTGCAATAAATTCGCACTCTCAAAATTACCCGTATTGCAAACTGATCCCTATCAGCGGGAACTAGTAGAAGGCGAGAAAGTGAGAAGATCAGATGGTAATTCGGAAGCTGGAATGCAGAAGCCGGAAAAAAGAGAGGACTGAGGACTGAGCATTGCGCGATGGGCATGGTGCCGGGAACATGGCGCGTAGGGCATGGTGTAAATCGGAAAGTGAGATATTTGCTGTTGATGCTGAAAGTTAATCCGAAATAACTTTTCAAATAGCTAATTCTCAATCTTTTTACAAATCAAGAGGACTCACATCAGCTAAGGAGAAAATCCGATGAAAGCAACATTCAAATATGGTTTCATTTTTGTCTTAATCGGCTTTGTTTCGATGTTTATGATATCCTGCAGCGGTACCAGCGAAAAACAAAAAGAAGTATTACACCTAATTCCAATGGATTACTGGCCAAGTGAGGGTTGGCGCATTTCAACTCCCGAGCTATAGGGCATTGACTCAAGTAGATTAGTCAAAATGATGGAATACATCGATGAAAAAGACAAACATATCGATAGTATCACCATAATTCGCAATGGTTATTTAGTGGCGGATGCTTATTTCTACCCTTACCAAAAAGGTTTCAAGCACGTTATCCATTCTTGCACCAAAAGCATCATATCAGCTTTGGTGGGCATTGCGATCGACAAAGGCAATATTCTCAGTATCGACCAACCAGTAGTCGAGTTTTTTCCGGATAGGTCTTTTGACAACCTCGTTGCTAATAAGCGAGCCATGACCCTGAAACATCTTTTGACGATGACCTCGGGCTTAGAATGCAGAGACTCTTACAAATATAATTGGGCTGGATTAATTGAATTGACCAAAAGCGGCGACTGGACACAGCACGTCCTTGATTTGCCAATGTCGAACCCTCCCGGCGAAAAGTATGAATACTGCAATGGCGTTTCATTTATTCTTTCAGCTATCATTCAAAAGTCAACTGGGATGAGAACGCTTGAATTTGCCAATCAATATCTTTTTGGTCCGCTTGGGATTGCGGACGTGAATTGGGATGCAAGTCCGCAAGGAATAGACGTAGGCTGGGGTAGGATGTGGCTAAAACCTCATGACATGGCTAAATTCGGATTGCTATATCTGAATAAAGGTCGTTGGAACGGAAAACAGATCATCTCGGAATCATGGGTTGAAGCCTCCACACAGGGGCATGTTTGGGATGACGAGGTATTTGACCGGTATGGGTTTCAATGGAGGGTTGACGATGATGGTTTCTATATGGCTGCTGGGCACGGCGGACAATTTATATATATCGTTCCGGCAAAGAACATGGTGGTTGTATTTACAAGCATTTTAGGGGGGATGGATTTCTTTTTTCCGTATAGATTATTGAAAAAGTACGTCATTCCATCAGCAGTGTCTTCGGCACCGCTACCCGAAAACCCGGAGAAAAATGCTTCTTTATCAGCTCTTATGGCTAAAAGTGCCTATTCCAATTCAGCTGACCAAGTACCAGCCATGCCTGAATTGGCAAAAAAAATATCAGGGAAAATATATTCCTTTGATCCGAATGTTATCGGTTTAAAGACTCTGACTTTTTCTTTTCGGCAAAATAGCAGCGAAGCAGAGATTGAATGGATTCAAAAAGATCTACGAGTTTTATCATCTAATAAAGATCTACGAGTTATATTATCAATCGGTTTAGATAATGTATATCGATTCACTGGGGACGACGAAAATAGATGGGCCAAGAAGGGGGGGTGGAAAACTGGTGATACATTCATTTTTTACTATCAGCGCGTTGGTTTTACTTCAAAAGGGGTGGCAACAATCAAATTTGAGAATAATAAAGCATCATTAACGTTTGATCCAGTTATGGGGCCACCGCTTAAGTTAACCGGTTATTATCCAATAGAGTAAAACTTCATGGGTACAACTAAGAAAAATATGACCGTATAATGTAGGAATCGGTGCCGATCAAAGTCAAATTTCAGCGTCTGCCATAGTCCTAAGCCATCGAGCGACATTGGGATTGTACCTTTTCACCCTCTTTATAAAAAGCTGTTAGGCTTTTTGTCAGATCAAGATCTGATTGAATATATTTCAGATGTAAAATTAAATCCCGGTCATAGCAAAATATCAGCAGATCGGGACCTCCTGGATTAGCACCATATGCTATGCCCTCTAAGCAAAATCGATATTTTCCCTCAAACGAAGCGCTCCTTAAGTGAAACGCTCCTCAAGCCCTGCGCTCATTTAATTACCTTCTGCTCTTCTCACCCTCTGATCTTCTGACCTTCTGACTTTCTCCCGGGCTCTCCCCCTCTCAGGATGCGGAGTCAGGAAATGAGAAATCCACCTCAATTTGCCTATCGGCCAGCGTCAGCCGACTAACAACCGGCGGAGTTTCGGCAATGATCTCGCCCGCACGAATTACATACAGGCGAGCGGGCTTCAAGCGCAGGGCCTCATGCGGATCCTGGGCCTGCAATATCACCATGTCGGCCCGGCAACCCGGTTCCAAACCGTAGCCTTCAAGCCCCATGACTTTGGCGGCGTTTTCGGTCACCGCCGCAAACATCTGCCGCATCTGGGCCTGGCCGGTCATCTGGGCCACGTGCAGCCCCATGTGGGCGACCTCCAGCATGTCGTGGGAGCCGAAGCTGTACCAGGGATCCAGTAAGGCATCCTGGCCGAAAGCCACATTAACCCCAGCTGCCATCAATTCCTTGACCCGGGTCATACCCCGTCTTTTGGGATACGTGTCATGGCGGCCCTGGAGCGTGATATTGATCAGCGGATTGGCTACCACGTGCAGGCGGGCCTCGGCCATCAGGGGAATCAGCTTACTGACGTAGTAATTGTCCATGGAGTGCATCGAGGTCAGGTGGGAGCCGGTCACCCGGCCCTGCAAGTCCAGGCGCTGAGTTTCATAGGTCAGCATCTCGATGTGGCGCGACTGCGGATCGTCGCTCTCGTCACAATGCATATCCACCCGCAGACCGCGTCGGGCGGCCAGTTCACACAGGGCGGTGATCGACGCGCTGCCGTCGGCCATGGTTCTTTCAAAGTGCGGGATGCCGCCCACCACATCGACCCCCATATCCAAGGCCCGTTCCAGGTTGGCGGCGCTGCCCGGACAGCGTAAGTACCCATCCTGGGGAAAGGCCACCAGCTGCAGATCGATATAGGGTTTGATTTCTTCACGCACCGCCAGAAGGGCCTCTACGGTCAGCAGCCGGTCATCACTGACGTCCACGTGGCTGCGAATAGCCAGGGTGCCTCTTGCCATGGCCCAGTGGCAGAGTCTGAGCGCCCGGTTCCGGATGCTTTCAACCGTCAGATGCGGTTTAAGTTCACCCCCCAGTTCGATGCCTTCCAGCAGGGTGCCGCTTTCATTGACTCGCGGCTGGCCGTAGGTCAGCGTCGAATCCAGGTGAAAGTGACAGTCCACAAAAGGCGGCGACACCAGCCTCCCGGCGGCATCGATTTCACGGTGCGCCCGGGCATCGAGGGCGGGCGCAACTTCCGAGATCAGGCCGCTTTCCACGCCGATGTCCACCCCCGTGCGACCATCCGGCAAATTGGCGTTGCGTATGATTAGATCCAACATAACGTTCCTTTGAAATTTATGAGATGGTTTGGTTAGATGGAGTCTTGTCAGGTAATATTTCCTCGATAGCGGATAATTGAAGATTGAAGATTGAAGATTGAAGAATTATGGAATGCTATCGATCTTAAAGGGTTCCCGATAATACTTCCTACGGATAGAAGTAACGCAAATTCGGTCTTCTCTCCACTATTCTTTCTGAATTCCTGCCTTCGCAGGAATGACAGACCATATAACGACAAAGCTTTTGCAGCGCCTTTATTAGAAAATAAAATAGACAGAATACCTCAAATCTTCAATCTTCATTCTTCAATCCTAATCCCTATCCTTTCTCCTCCCGCCGGTAGGGTTTCAGCAGGCCGGCCGGCACGGAGGCCTTGCGCGAGACACTGATCAGAGCGATAATCGTCAATAGATAGGGAATCATCAGAAACAGGTGAAAGGAAATCGCGATCCCCAGGCCCTGCAGCCGCAGCTGGAGGCCGTCCAAAAACCCGAATATGAGCGCGCCCAGGGCGCCCTTGAGTGGATCCCAGTTGCCGAAAATGACCATGGCGATGGCAACCCAGCCGCGTCCGCCGATGACATCGATCAGAAACATGTTCTGGTGGGCCAGGGTCAGAAAAGCCCCGCCTATCCCCATCAAAGCGCCGCCGAAAACCAGACACAGGGTGCGGGTCAGGGTTACATTGACCCCGACCGTGTCGGCCACGACGGGGTTCTCACCCACCGTGCGGATCTTGAGTCCCAAACGGGTCTTGTAGAGCAGAATCGACATGACCGGAATCAGAAGCCAGGCAAGATAGGTCAGCGAGTATTGGGTAAAGAGACCGGGTCCGATGACCGGGATTTTCGAAAGCACCGGCAGGGCAATCTGTTTGAAGGGCTCAACGGTGGGGGGCACCGTGGGCGAGCCGAAATGCAGCCGGTAGATGAACATCGCCAGGCCGGTGGCAAACAGGGTGATGCCCAAGCCGGACACATGCTGGCTCAAGCCCAGGTTGACGGCCAGAAAAGCCATCAGCAGCCCCAGCAACATACCGACCATGGCCGCCGCCAACACCCCGGCCCAAATCGAGCCCGAGCTGAAGGTAACCAAAAATCCGGTCATGGCCCCCATCAGCATGATCCCTTCGATGCCCAGATTCAGCACACCGGCCCGCTCGGACAAAATTTCACCCAGGGTGGCAAAAATGATCGGGGTGGCCATCCGCATCATGGCACCGATCAGCCCGGATATAAAGGCAACATCAAGGAGTTCGTTCATTTCTTGCGCACCCACCTTATTTTGAATTCGGTAAACAGCAGAAAGATGAGCATCACCATCAGCGCCATACCCTGGATGACTTCCGCAATATAGGTTGGCACGCCGGTCATCCGGCTCATGGTCTGAGCGCCCACAATAATCACACTGAAAAACAATGACGAAAAAAGCACACCCACCGGGTGCAGATTTCCCAGCATGGCAATGACAATGCCGGAGTATCCGTAGCCCGGCGAGATATCCATGATCAGGCGGCGCTGGATTGCACACAGCTCACCGACGCCGGCCAGCCCGGCCAGTCCGCCGGAAATCAGGGCCGTCCATAAAATCACCCGGGTGGTGTTGATGCCGCCGAAATTGGCGGCCCGCACATTCACACCCACCGCCCGGGACTGGTAGCCGAAAGTGGTCTTTTTGTTGATAAACCAGACCACCAGCACGGCCAACAGGGCCAGCGGTATACCCATGTGGAAGCGGGAACGCGCCAGCAAGATGGGATACTCGGCCGCAGCGATGATGGCCGAAGACCTCGGCCAACTCGAGCCGGGCTGCTGCAGGGGTCCGAAAAGCAGCGCCCCCATGATATGCACCATGACATAATTCAACAGCAGAGTGGATACCACATCATCCACCTTGAGCTTGGTTTTCAGAAGCGCCGGAATCGCGGCCCACAGCCTCCCGGCCAGAAATCCCGCCACAATCACGATAGGCAGCACCAGCGGCTCGGGAACACCGCCCAGCGAAATCCCCAGGGCGGTGGCGGTCAAAGCCCCGGCCAGCAGTTGACCTTCGGCCCCGATATTCCAGAATTTGGCCCTGAACGCAAAGGCGACCGCCAGGCCGGTAAACAGCAGCGGGCTGGCTTTGACAAACGTTTCCAGTAGATTGAAGCGGGTTCCCAGGGCACCGTGAAACAGGTAATAATATGATTTCCAAAGATGACCGCCGGCAATCAGGATTGGGATGGCGGACAATATCAACGTCACGAAAATGGCCGCAATGGGAATGACAATCCTGGCCCACCCCGGCAAGGGTTTGCGTTTTACAATTCTGAATCCGATCACTTGGCCACCCCGCTCATCCAAAGACCGACCTGTTCGCGGGAGGCATCCTCCGCCGACGTCTCTCCCATGACGGCGCCTTCATACAAGACGACAATGCGGTCACTCAGGTTAAATACTTCATCCAGATCTTCCGATATCAAAAAGATACCCGCCCCCCGATCACGCTCCTGCAGGATTCGTTGATGGATATATTCCATGGCGCCCACGTCCAGGCCGCGCGTGGGCTGGGCGGCGACGACCGCTGCCGGACGGCCGGCCAGTTCCCGGGCCAGCATGACTTTTTGCAGGTTGCCGCCGGACAGGCTTTTGGTCACCGCCTCGGGACCGGCCGTTTTAATGTCATAGGTTGAAATGAGATCATTGCTGAATCGTCGAACCCGGCCGGAGTTCATCAAACCAAAACGCTGGAACTCGGCGGTGGTGTGATTTTCCAGAATCATATTTTCTTCCACCGAAAGATCCATCATCAGGCCGGTATCGATCCGATCCTCCGGAATGCGTCCCATTTTCAACCCGATGGCGGCGGCCGGGCTGCCGAATTTAAGGGATTCCCCATTGACCTTGATTCTGCCGGTGGTCGGATGGCGCAAACCGAAAAGAATTTCGGCCAGCTCGCGCTGTCCGTTGCCGGAGATGCCGGCCATCCCCAGTATTTCGTTCTGACGCACGACCAGGTTCAAGTCTTTGAGAGCCGCTATTTTCTTGTCGTTCAAGGCATTGAGGTTTTCGATTTCCAACACGGGCAAGCCGGGCGCGATCTTTTTTTTATGGATGCTCTCCAGCAGTTCCCGGCCCACCATGAGGTTGGCCAACTCCCGGGCACTGGTCTCGGAGACCTGGCGCTGCGCGGCCACCTGCCCGGCCCGCAGGACCACGATCCGGTCTGAGATATCCATCACTTCATTTAATTTATGGGAGATAAATACGACCGAACGGCCCTCTTTGACCAGGGACCGTAAAGTATGAAACAGATCGTCGGTTTCAGCCGGCGCCAGCACGGCCGTGGGCTCATCCATGATCAGGATGTCCACGTCCCGGTACAGCGCTTTGAGAATTTCTACCTTTTGCTGCTCACCCACCGACAGGGTCCATATCGGGGCATCCGGATCGACCGGCAGGCCGAAGCGTTCCTGCAGATCAATAAGCTCCCGGCGGGCGGATTTCAAATCGAGAAAGATGCCTTTGCCGGATTTCGTACCGATTACGATGTTCTCGAGGACGGTCTGGGACTGTATCAGGGCGAAATGCTGGTGGATCATGCCCACGCCGCGTAAAATGGCATCTTTCGGAGCCGCAAGATTGACCTTTTCGCCTTTGATATAAATTTCACCCTCATCGCAGGTGTAGTAGCCGAAGAGGATATTCATCAGGGTTGTTTTGCCGGCCCCGTTTTCTCCCAGGAGAGCGCAGATTTCGCCGGGAAAGAGGTCGAACGAAATGTTATCGCTGGCGGTGACGTCTAGAAAACGCTTGGTAACGCCGGACATACGCACCACGGGTTGGATTTCGCTTTTCATCAGAAAACTTGCCCTATAGAATTGAAGATTGAAAATTGAAGATTGAAGATTGAAGATTTGTGGTAACGTTCGCGCAGCGCAGGCGCATACGCCGCGTGTCGCTCTGTCTTTCTTAATAAAGAGAAGGATTCAGGATCTTATCTAATCACCCTCCCCTTCGTCCCCTCCCGTCAAGGGAGGGGAAACATGTTGTTGGACAGCCTGTAAACCCCACCCCGACATCCGACTGCAGATCATCACGCCCAGAGTGGTAAACTTGCGGTTACTCCCCAAAACTCCACATGTGCCTTCCCCGAAATAAACAATATCTAAAATTGTCTGGCCTGACCTTACCACCGCCGTCTGAAGATATTTTCAATCCACTGTTTAATCTTCAAACGACGACAGTCAGGCCGGACAATTTTAGTCGGAGATCGGTTGCTGCTCGTCTACCGGCACCCGGAAGGTTCCGTTCAGGATCTTTTGTTCGATATCCCGGATCTCTTTGACGACCTCAGCCGGCAGCGTCTTTTCAAATCCATGCAGCGGAGCCAGGCTGGCGCCGCCCTTGGCCATCATGGACCATTCACCGAGATCCATGGCGACAAAAGCGTCTTTCTTAACCATGTCAATAGCAAACTTGATGGTGGGGTACATATCCCAGACGGGCCCGGTGATGACGACCTCGGGCGCCATGGCGTTTTGGTCGGACATGTTGCCGAAGGCCAATACGCCCTTTTCCTTGGCAGCCTCGAATACCCCGAAACGCTCGGCGTAAATCAAATCCGCGCCGGCTTCGATCTGGGCGATGGCAGCCTCTTTGGCTTTGGGTGGATCGAACCAACCGCCGATATAGGAAATTTTGACCTTGACCTTGGGATTGACTTTGAGAGCCCCGGCCTTGAACGCATTGACCAGTCGATTGACTTCACCGATGGGTATGGCGGCAACCACACCGAGCACATTGGATTTGGTCAGGCGACCGGCAATAATACCGCACAGGTAGGCCGGTTCGTGAATCCAGTTGTCAAATACGGAGAAATTCGGCGACACCGGCCCGAATTCGGAGCCAAAGGCAAAGGCGATCTCGGGATAGTCTTTGGCAACCCTGCGGGCCGGCTCTTCACCCGCCAGGAAGGCATCCCCCACGATCAGGTCAAAGCCCCTTTCGGCATACTCCCTGAGAACTTTTTCAAAATCAGCCGCTGCAATTTTTTCAGTAAATTCATACTCGATATTGCCCATCTCCTTTTGGATTTTCAAGCAGGCCTGATGGATCACGCCGTCCCAGGGTTCCTCGATGGCCGTTTGAAAAATTGCCGCGATTTTGAATGGTTTTTCGGCACTTGCGGTAATCGCAAATGACATTGACAACAACACAAGCATGACGACCAGGACACTTTTCTTCATGGTGACTACTCCTTTCGTTAATTCCGAGGTTGATTGATTCAAGGTTCACCGTTCAGGCGTTAAAAATTCCCAAACAGTTCTTGCAATTGAGGTAATGGTTTCAGCAGAAGTTGTATCGGACAACAATGGTTTGATCAAGTACCATAGATGAGCATCTCCGGTTTGTCAATTCCAATTCTTTGTGTTAATAGAGATGTTGACCTGACTATCAAATGAAACTCAAATATCCATTGCTTATATGCGATGTATATTTCGGATTTTAGATTTGGGATTTCGGATTGGCGGTATGGCTGCGCTCTATCCATTTATAAAATTGACAGAATTCTTTAAATCCAAAATCTAAAATATATTCATCGTTACAATAGGAAATCGAGGAGATATGAGATGCAGGATTTAGTTGATATCGGCCGTGACATGGTGGAGCGGCTTGCGCTGCAGTATGAGCCCGTCGGAGTGATCCTTTACACGGATAAAGACCCACTGCCGCCTGAAATGCCATTTAGCGACCGGGAACTCAAAAGCTATTGTCAGGCCCTGATACTGGCCGGTGAAGGCCAAAGTTTCCTGCTGGAACGGGAAAAGATGGGCTGCAAACTCGGGACTTCAGTGCTGGGCTTCGAAGACGACATGGAGGCCTTTCTGGATGACGGCGTCCTGGAAAAATACGGTGTGGGGCTGTTCGGCACTGAAGAGGCATCGGCTGAAACGATTCTGAAGTCCACCTATCTTGCCAAGGGAAAAACCAGGGCGGCCCTGATCGCACCTCTGTCGAAATTGGAGGAAACTCCCCAGGTTGTCATATTTACGGCTGACAGCGAGCAGGTGATGTGGCTGCTGTATGCCCTCAATTATCAAAAAGGCGGGCAAATGAACCTGCCCCAGTCCGGCGGCGCTCTGGGCGGCTGCGCGGACATCACGGCGATGCCCCTGCTCGAGGGCATACCCAATGTCACTTTTTTAGGCCTGGGTTGCCGCCTGAAATCCGCCATCGGACCCAACCATCTCATGCTGGGCATCAATGGCAAAGACCTGGCGATGACTCACAAGCATATAAAGGAAATGGCGAAACCGATCGATATGCTGAACCGGCAGCGCGCTGCAAGCTAACTCCTGAATACTACCCAATCCGGACAAGCCGGAAATGAAAATTGAAGATTGAAGATTTGTTGTATCGCTCGCGCAGCGCAGGCGCTTGCGCCGCGTGTCGCTCTGTCTTTTAAATGTAAATCGATAGCATTCCTAAAATATTCAATCCGGCTATAGCATAACACCTGCGCAAACATGATGTGATTTCAATAAATAGGCGCTAAGTAGCTCTACGACTATGATGGTCTCCATATTTTCTACCTCCGGATAACGCGCCAAATTCAGGAAAAATTTGAAAATCGCTTAAGAGCTATTCTTCAGCAGGATTCCAAAGTCAATTTCTGGAAAAAGGTGGATTGATTACCCGATGTATCGCAATACTGCCAGCAAGTTACGGCGACCCGTGATGGGAGCCCTCGGCTATTTCCACAGCTTTATCGGGATCACGCCTGCCATTTTAGTATTGGTTACCATCGCCGGGATGCTCAATCCTCCAGCCGGGAGCGGGGCCCAGGCCGACAATCAGTCGACCACAGCCAACTTCATATCCGCCAAACCCAGGGTATTGGTCCTGCACTCATATCATAGCGGTTTCACCTGGACCGACAATATCGCCAAAGGGCTGAGGGCGGCATTCGCGGCATTCGCCGACCGGATCGACTATTGTGTTGAGTACATGGACACGCGCCGATTTCACTCCCGCCGGTACTTTTCGAAACTCAAAGATATCTATCGTCTCAAGTACGACAAAAAAAAGATCGATGTAGTTATCTGCTCCGACGATCAGGCCCTTAATTTCGTATTGGGTACCGGTGAGGCGTTGTTTGACGGAATACCGATTGTGTTTTGCAGCGTCAGCGGCTACACGCCGTCGATGCGCGAAGGCAGGGAACTGACCGGCCTGCTGGAATCCATAGATATCCGGGCGACTATGGACATTGCCTTAAAATTCCATCCCCAGACCCGGGAAGTGGCCGTGATCACAGACATGACCCGCACTGGCCAGGCTCTGAAAGCAAAAGCCGCCGAAGTTTTCAATAATTACGACCAACGTCTACGGTTTACTTATCTTGAAAACCTGAATTTGGAAGGATTACAGGAGAAAGTCGCAACCCTGACGCACGGAACCATTATTTTTATGTTCATCTTCAACCGCGACAAAGCGGGCCGAGTCTTATCGCATGAACACAACTTAAAAGCGCTCAACCAACATGCCCGGATTCCGATTTACGCGGTATGGAAGTTCTATCTGGGGCATGGCATCGTGGGCGGCAAGCTGACAAGCGGTGAGGCCGAGGGACTCATGGCCGGCCGCATGGCGCTGCGTATCCTGAGCGGTGAGCGGGCCTCAGAAATTCCCCTGCAAAAAAGTCCGACCCGGTATATGTTCGACTACCGCCAACTGAAGCGATACCAGGTGTCCGAATCCAGTTTACCGCCCGACAGTCTCATCGTGCATCAGCCGAGTTCGTTTTACCGTGATCACCGGTCCCTAATCTGGACCGTGGCGATTGTATTTACCCTGCTGCTGGCCCTAGTGTTGTTTCTGGTGGGCAATATTGCCCGTCGCAGACAAGTGGAAACCGCCCTGCGAGAAAGTGAGACCAAGTTTTTTAAGCTATTCGATACCAGTCCCATTTGGATGGTGTTGACCACCGTGGCTGAGGGTCGCTATATCGAAGCCAATCAGGCGTTTTACGAAATAACCGGCTATAGTCCTGAGGATGTCAAGGGCCGGACGTCAATCGAAATCGGACTTTGGGTCAATCAAGCCGACCGCACCCGGATCACAAAAATATTGGAAGAAGATGGCCGCCTGATCTCGCAGCCGATAAAATTTCGCATGAAAAACGGAGATATCCGGGATTTTCTCTGGTCGGCCGCGGTTTTCGATTTTGGAGAAGAGCTGTGCGCCCTCAGCGGTATTGTCGATATCTCCGATCAAAAACGACTGGAAGAGCAGCTCCAGCAGGCCCAGAGGCTAAAATCCCTCGGTACGTTGGCCGGTGGTATCGCCCATGATTTCAATAACCTGCTAATGGGCATCCAGGGCCGCACCTCGCTCATGACAATTGACACCGAATCGTTTCATCCCCACTATGAACATCTGAGGGAAATAGAGAAATATGTCATCCGCGCCGCCGAACTGACAAAGCAGTTGCTGGGTTTCGCCAGGGGCGGCAAATATGAGGTCAAACCGACCGATCTCAACCACCTCATCGCCCAAAACTCCACGATGTTCGGCCGGACCAAAAAAGAAATCGCCATTCATCGCATATACCAAAAAGATCTTTGGACGGTTGAAGTCGATCGGGGCCAAATCGATCAGGTCCTGCTGAATATTTATGTGAATGCATGGCAGGCCATGCCCCAAGGCGGTGAGCTATTTATACAGACGGAAAATGTTACGCTGGATGAGAATTTCGTCAGCCCCCATGACGTCACCGCGGGGCCATATGTAATGACCTCCGTTACGGACAGCGGGATCGGGATGGACGAGTCAACCGTGAAGCGCGTTTTTGATCCCTTTTTCTCGACCAAAGTCAAAGAGCGGGGGACGGGATTGGGATTGGCATCAGCCTATGGCATCATTAAAAACCATGATGGCATTATTACCGCCGACAGCGTCAAAGGACAGGGCGCAACCTTTAAAATCTATTTGCCGGCATCGGATAAGGCGGTTCCGGCTGTCCCGGATTTAAAGCCGGACGTACCGGTTGGATCTGAAACAATTCTCATCGTCGACGACGAGGAAATGATCCTTAACGCCGGCCGCGCGCTGCTGGAGAAGATCGGCTACCGGGTTCTAACTGCGTCAAGCGGCCGGAAAGCAATCCGTGTATACGAAGCACAACAGGCTGAAATCGATCTGGTTGTGCTGGATATTGTGATGCCGGATGTAAGCGGCAGTGATACATACGATCGGCTAAAAAAAATTAACCCGGCCATCAAAGTTCTTCTGTCAAGCGGCTACAGCATTAACGGCCAAGCATCGGAAATCCTCGATCGAGGCGGCCATGGATTTATTCAAAAGCCATTTACCATAAAAACTTTCTCCCAAAAAGTGAGAGAGATTTTGGACGCGTGATCTCCAGGAGCGGAAGGAGGAGCGTTTTGGGGTTGTCCTCTGCTTGAGCTCTGAAACTAATCCCCGGAGCGCTGGAATATTGGAGTAATGGAGTGGTGGAGTGATGGGATTCTTCCAATACTCCAGGAATAGTACTCCAATACTCCAGTACTCCATCACTCCATTTTTATTTTCGGTCTACCTCCGAATAAATGGCAATGCGGTGAAAGGATGAGGTAATCGATACTGGATTAAACACTGAAACAAAGGAGACGGACAGAATGTACATTGACGGACAATGGATTCCTGCGGAAGGCAAGGCTGTATTTGATGTTGTCAATCCGGCCACCGGTGAGAAAATAGGTGAAGTCCCCGATGGCGGCCGCGCGGATGCAGCCCGGGCGATCGAGGCGGCCGGTCGGGAATTCCGGGCGTGGTCCCAGTTAACGGCCTATCAACGCTCAAACTATCTGTACGACGCCCACCGCCTGATGATAGAACAGCGCGAACATCTGACTAGGGTGATGACCGAAGAGCAGGGAAAACCCCTGAAGGCGGCGCGCAACGAAGTCCAATACGGGTCCGATTTTCTGCTCTGGTATGCCGAAGAGGCCAAACGGATTTACGGTGAAACCATTCCGGCGCCCCGGCCGGATCAGCGATTTATCGTGCTGCACCAGCCGGTAGGGGTGGTCGGCGCTATAACCCCCTGGAATTACCCGGTGTCAATGATCACCCGCAAAGTCGCCCCGGCCCTGGCGGCCGGCTGCACCATCGTCTTGAAACCGGCCGAGGCCACGCCCCTGTGCGCCGTTGAAATTTTCAAATTATTCGAACAGGCCGGCATTCCCGGCGGGGTGGTCAATCTGGTGACCGCCCTGGATCCGGCCCCCGTCGGGGAGGAGTTCTTGACCAATCCCCAGGTTCGCAAACTGACCTTTACCGGTTCGACGGCAGTCGGTAAATTGTTGGCTCGGGAAGCGGCCGATCAAATGAAGCGGATCTCGCTGGAGCTTGGCGGTCATGCACCATTTATCGTTTTTGAAGATGCCGATCCGGTTTACGCGGCCAAGGGGGCCATGCTGGTTAAATTCCTGAACACCGGCCAGGCCTGTATCAGTCCCAACCGCATATTCGTGCACCGCAGCATAATTGCCGATTTCGTGGCCGAAGCCCGGACCAGGGTTTCGAAAATGCAGGCCGGTAATGGGCTGACAGCCGGGGTGAGCATCGGCCCACTGGTCGGGCCGGCGGCCCTGGAAAAGGTTGAGCGCCAGGTTAAAAACGCCCTGGATCTGGGTGCCAATCTGGTTTGCGGCGGCCGGCGTTTGACAGAGGCGAATCTGGACCGGGGTTATTTTTATGCGCCCACGATATTAAGTGACATAACAGAAAGGATGGAAATATACCGTGAGGAAACTTTCGGGCCGGTTGCAGCCGTCATCCCATTCGACAGCGAAGCGGAAGTGCTGGAAATGGCCAACGACACCATTTATGGTCTGGCATCTTACGTTTACACCCGCGACATTTCCCGGGCCATGCGCATGTTTGAGCGTTTGCGATTCGGCATCGTCGGAATCAACGATATCAACCCAACTGCCGCCGCAGCCCCTTTCGGCGGGATGAAAGAAAGCGGGCTCGGCCGGGAAGGCGGCCACGAAGGCATCGGCGAGTACCTGGAAACCAAGCTGGGGGGGTTCTCGATTTAGTGTCTATTTATTGGAATCACATCATGTTTGCACAGGATTGGTAACAATAGCTTCTGAAGATATTCAAGGCATTGCGGGCAGGTCGAACGTCGAACATCGAACGTCCAACATCGAACAAGGTATTCTATCTATTTCATAAAAAGACTGAGCGACGTGTCGGGTCGTAGCCGAAGGCGACTTGTGGGGTCGTAGCTCGAAGAGCGAAGCCCCAAGCCTGAAGCGGTTCCATCATTTGTCATTATTCATTAGTCATTAGTCATTCCATTGTTCATAAGAGGTGTCAGGCTTCAGCAACTCGGTTTTCTGACACCCGAAACCTGACACCTGAAACCCACTGCCAATGAACGACGCTCTTGCTGCCCTTCTGGGGCCATTTTTTCCAAGCGCAGTCTGAGAGAATATTTAGGACCTAACCGTCTTCTAGCTGAAACACTAGTTGCCCAGCTGTTTCAGGATTTTTTCCAGATTACGGCGAATCTCTTCGTCTTTGGGGTTTATTGCCAGGGCCGCCTGATAATGTCGGGTCGCTTCTTCGTAGCGTCCCAGGCTGGCTAGGGCATTGGCCCGGTTGCTGTGGGCCTCGACATCATCGGGCCTGATTTGCACGGCAACACTGAAATGCTCCAGAGCCTCTTTGAGATTGCCCTGAATTGCCAGGGCAACCCCCAGGTTATTGTGGGCTCCGGCATAATCCGGTTTTAGCCGCAACGCCTCCCGGTAATGATAAATCCCCTCCGCGGTCCGGCCGAGGTCGTCCAGTGCCGCCCCTAAGTTGTTGTGGGCTTCGGCATAGGCCGGCTCGATGCTCAAGGCCCGGGTATAGTGCGCCAACGCCTGCTGGATTCGGCCCCGGTGGTAAAGCAGTACGCCCAGATCATTATGGACTCGGGCGTTATCGGGCTTTAGTATGAGTGCTCTGTTATAATGATCTACGGCTTCATGTACCCGCCCCTGCTGGTACCGGGCGTTAGCCAAACCGTAGTGAGCTTCGGCATGGTCGGGTTTCAAATCCAGAGCGGCCTGAAAATGAGAAACGGCTTCCTGCAGTTTTCCGGTCTGATTTAGGACTGTTGCCAGTTGATAGTGAGCGCGGTTGTGACGGGGATCCAGGCGCAGCGCCTCCTTAAAATGGGAAATGGCCTCGTCCGTTTTCCCCTGGTCGTTTAAAGCCACCCCCAGGTTATAGTTTGCCTTTGAATATTCCGGATCCAGGCGCAGCGCTTCGACATAGTGCAATACGGCTTGATCGATCTTCCCCTGCTCGTGTAACACTGCACCAAGACCGTTGTGGGTGTCGCGGTGATCGGGATGTAACCGCAGCATTTCCCGATAGTGGTAAACGGCCTCATCAAATTTCCCCAGCCGCCGCAGGGCCGTCGCCAGGTTAAAATGGGCCTCGGCATAATTCGGCTCAAATTGCAGCGCCTTGCGATAGTTGGTTACAGCTTCATCGATGTTTCCCCGTCGAACCAGTGCAACAGCAAGATTGTTGCGGGGGCGCGCCTTTTGGGGCGATTTGACCGCGCAGTCCTGCCACAGTGATACGCTGCTTCGCCAGACGTCATTTCTTTCAAAAGTCCAGAATCCGAAAACCACCACAACCGTGGCCAGGGCGCCCGCCTTCAGCCAGGGCGGGCTGTAGATCCGCGACATCAGCATCATAATCATCAGGATGAAAAACATCGATGGCAAGTAATTGCGATGCTCGAAAATGATTTCAAGGCCGATCACTGAAGACTCGATGACCAAATTGCCCAAATACCAGAGAATGCAAAAAGATATCAGCCGCTGACGTCTGGCAACATAGACCACCAATACCGCCATCCCGGTGATGAATCCGATGGCGATGATCGTGGTAACCGGATCCAGCAGGGAATGCGATACCGAAAAATGATGATCCAGGTTCAAGCGGGATGGGTGCGGCAGCAGAATCAAACTCATATAAAAAATTACCACGCGAAACTCGGTCAGTACTCTTTGGACCAGCGTGAAATCACGGGCGGCATAGGAATTTAATATATGGTCGAGGGGCTGAAAATCAAAATAAAGCAATGCCAGCAGGGTAAAGACGGCCAACACTGCGGCAATTGGCGCAATACGTCGTTTCAGCCAGATCCAGCTCAAATCCTGCTGAAAATACCATTCGTATAGAAATATGAAAACCGGCAGGGTAGCAGCGTTCTCTTTTGACCCCAGGGCTAACAGCCCCGAAATGAAGCAGCCGGCAAAACCGGCATAGCGGCATAAATTTTGCTCCGACTGGCGCGCCCTGGCATACAGTAGAACCGATAGGACATAAAACATGGCAGCCAGGCTGTTCATGCGCTGAACCAAATAGGTTACCGATTGGGTTTGGATCGGATGAACCAGCCAAATCAGCGTTGTCACAAATGGCACCCAGGCATATGGCTGATGTCGGCTGCGCAGCGCAGGGCTGTTAAGAGTGGTTTTGATCAGAAAATAGAATATTAGGCCACAGCCAATGTGGATTAAAATGTTGAGAATGTGATAACCGGCAACATCGAGTTGATGGAAATAATAGTTGAGCGCAAAACTGAGATAGGCCACCGGTCGATTCGACAGCGGGCTTTCAAATCCAGCCTGATTGAGCGCTTCGAGGTTAAGCCGGGTGATTCGAATATGGGAATTCTGCTGAATGTTGCTCAAGTCATCCAGGGCAAATGGACTTTGCAAGGTGTTGGAGTAGATGCTGAAAACCGCGACCGCCATGAGCGCCGGAATCAGAATTTTCCGTCCCGCGAAAGTAATTCGGCTGCCCGGGATAACTTTGAGCCGGTTGGCCGGCAGGTTCTGTGACCTATTTTTGGGCTTCTTCTTGGCCATGGCACGATACCTAAAAAACAACGAATGTAAATCGTGCAAAGAGTGTTCCAGCCCACGGATTACGCATTCAAGGGAATCTAAAGAAGGGTGTTAGACGGAAAGGACCATCGCAAAATCGATTTTATTTAATGATTTCATATTGTTGTTTAATCTGACCCCATTGTGATCCACGGTTGATCACAGCGGCCGGTGCCGGAGAGCCGGGTTTATTCCGCAGGGAATGTCGAGAATTTGACGCAGAGGAAACCAGACGGTGCAAGGGTCAACAAAAGGGTATATTGGTCATAATCAGGGCAGGCAGAAACCTAGGGTCATGATGTCAGCGAAATATAACGCTAGGCAATCTCTTCGTTCAGGATAAAGCGTTCACCCTGGTGGTTTTTATCAATCCGAAATTTTTTTCGGACCAGGATTCTTTCAGCCAGCACGACAGTAGCGGGATAATCGGTTCGGCGCTCACAAAGCTTATTAAAATAGGCTTCCGCATCGGCCGAGTTGTCAAAAGTCTCGCGTTTAATTTTACGGGCATCACCAATTCGAATCATGACTGAATACATTTCCAATTCCTTTGATTGAACAGCTGGGATGATCTGAGAATATTATTTGATCAAGTAAAAATCTGAGCTTCGGAGGATTGAAACCATATTGCTGCCGAAACTCTATAGCACAAGCAACAGGGTATTGATACCATAAAATACAGATGGCAGATGACAGATGACAGAAAACAGATGACAGAAAACAGACGACAGAAAACAGACGACAGAAAACAGACGACAGAAAACAGACGACAGAAAACAGATGACAGACGACAGAAAACAGACGACAGAAAACAGACGACAGAAAACAGATGACAGAAAACAGATGACAGATTATTGAAGTCGGAAGTCGGAATTATTGGATTTTAGATTTTGGAGTTCGGATTTTGGATTGAAAAGAAGCCACACGCCATACTACCGTTGCCCTGCATCTTGTTAGCTGTGTGCCGAAAGCCTAATGCCGCTTAGCTTCCACCTTTCGCCTTTGTCCTTTAACCTTAAACCTTATACCCTAAACCCTATAACCTTTTTCGTTCTACCTTCCACCCTCCTCCTTTACCCAAAGCCGCGCTGAAAACTGCAAGCCGGCTGCTATGCCCGAACGCCAAATGCCGAATACCGAATGACGCTTACATTCCATCCGGCCCGTTTGGCCCTGTGCCGAATACCGAACGCCGAATGCCGAACGCCGAATACCGGTTCGTATCCTGCACCTTGCCGGTCATTTCCTTTCAATCCGCAATCGATCAACCCGGCCCGACAATCACCTTCTCAAAACTGTTTTCGTTCAGCCCCCGGCCCAGTCTGGCTACCAGGCAGTTGTCTACGAACTTGTGGACGGATTGTACATATTTCTCGGGAAAGTCCTTGGGCAGTTCGATGTTGAGCACGACCTTGGACTGATCGGTGAGCTTGGCGTTCCAATCCACGAATTGTCTGATTCTGAAACCATCGGTTGCAATCTCCCGTTTCCGGCAAAATGCCAGAATATCCATCGACGCTCACAACGCGAAGGCTGCAAATAGGATATCGGCCGGGCTCATCGTCTTGCGCTTGACATCTTTCTCCCGAATGTATTCGGTAACGATTGAACAGTCATTGGTTGTGATTTTAATTTGATCATTCTCGATATAGCTAATTTCATATTCAGTATACCGATCGTCTTTGCTCATAAAACCTCCTTGGTGTGGTAGCGGTAATGGTGGCGCAGGGCTCTGGCCGCCCGGCCGGCTGATGGATAGGCTGCAATGCCGGCCCGGCAGAATTGGGCCCTTAAACGAACCCCGGCATCGGCCAATTCGGGATCCCCGCCATCCGAGTCGATGGTGAAAACGGTGGGTTTGGCGATCGGCCGATTCTGTAAAAATGCAATCGTCTCCGCAGTCGGATCGGTTAGATCCGGAAAGTGGTATGCGATTCTGGGAATGACCCGGTCAACGACGATAATGGATACCGCGGGGTCCTGGTACCCCAATTCCAGCACCTGGCCCAGGTAGTCGGCATCGATAAAAGTCCGCCACATGTCAAGAGGATTTCCGGCGATCGATCCGGCGGAGGGCACGCTGCGGCGTAAAAAATCCATCGTAGCATCAGACAACTGCGGAATCTCGAAGCCCACCCGGTTGAAAGTGTCGCTGTAGGCGACGCTGTTGCCGCCGCCACCCCCGATAATAAAGACGCCCGCATTTTGCGGGGCCGGCAGCAGGCTGAAGGCCATGACGGCATCGATGCATTCGTTCATCGAGCGCACCCGGATCACTCCGGTCTGCCGGCAAAAGGCCTGCCACATTTTGCGTGATCCCGCCAAAGCTCCGGTATGCGATGCCGCCGTGGCGGCCCCGGCCCGGCTTTCGCCTCCTTTCCACAGGATCACCGGTTTTTTCTGATTGGCTGCTTTGGCAACCCGCAGCAATCTCGCGGCGTCTTTAACGCTCTCGAGGTACATGGCGATCACACGGATATCCGTATCCTCAGCCATGATTTCAAGAAAATCCGTGCTGTCGAGAACGGCGGCATTACCGAAACTGACGGCCTTGTCAATACCGATGCCAAGCGATGTGGCATATTCGGTCATGCGCTGGGCCAGGCCGCCGCTTTGCGATATAACACCGACCGAACCGCTCAAACCGGGAATCGCCCCCCAGGCCGTCAACCCGGCCCCAGGACAATAAGGCCCCATGCAATTCGGGCCGATAAGCTTCAGGTCCTCAGCCCCGGCAATCGCAGTAATCCGTTCCTCCAGCAGCTTGCCTTCCGCCAGACCGGTCTCCTTAAAACCCGATGTAAGAATGTGGACGTGCCGCAATCCGACCCGGGCGCAATCTTCGAGGACTCCCGGTACCAATCGGGCTGCAACACATACGATGGCCAGATCAGGCACCTGGGGCAGTGAGTACAGATCCGGATAGGCCTTGATTCCCCGGATCTCCCGGGCTTTGGGGTTAATCGGATAGAGTGCTCCCCGGAAACCGCCTTCTTGAAGCTTCAGCAAAAAACTGGTGCCGCCGAATTTGTAGTCACCTGCCGAAGCACCAACTACGGCCACCTGCGCCGGCTTGAATATTTTTTGAATATCGGTCTGAGTTAAAGTCACAATTCAACCTAGCCCAGGATTTCCATGCTGAAATTGAGGCAGTTCATTTCACGTTCAGGTTTCGACTATTACAAGAATTGCAGAATTAATTCAAGCAATCGATTACATAACGATTGCGGATTGCAGATTGCGGATTGCGGATTTTTGGAATCGCTGCGCTCCATCAATTATAATGGAAATCCTTAAATCTAAAATCCGAAATCCAAAATCTAAAATCTAAAATCGCACCCAACTTGTTGAGATACAATACTGGACATAAAATGCCTTTATGAAAATAAACAAATTTCATCACCCCAGCATAAAAATATGTCGATTAAAGGGTGCGTGCAGCGGGATGGGCCATCTCGATAAATTTTAAAGTTTTCCGGCCGGAGCGCCGATATACAATTTTGAATCCGCCCTGAAACAGGACACCCTTGGCGATCAATAAACCGTCTAATTTTACAGTTTCGGCATGATCTTGACCGGTTTTGAATCGCTCCTCGAGGGCGAGATTTGTAAATCAGGGGGCTGATTTGTACCAACCCGGACAAACCAAAATTAGCCTCAACGTCACTAAGACGCATAGAAAATGACTTTTATCAACAACTTCGTGCCTTGGTTTCCTGTTGGCGAAAATTTTTAGTTTGATAAATCCTTCGCAAACATGAAGTGATTTCAATTGGCAGGCACTAAGGATCCACGAAGAGGAGTTATCAGACGGTTTGCTAGATATAAATAATTCATCCCCAGCAGAAAGTGTCGACGAAGAATCCGCGGCTAATTCCAGGATGGCTGAACCAGAGGTTTCAACACAATCCACAAGCCTAAGCCCGGGCGAAGCGCTATTGAACCGCATCAGCCAGGATACGGATTTTCCAACCTTTTCGAATCATATCATCGAAATCAATCGTCAGATCTCGAAGCCCTCAAAATTCTCATCGGCCACGGACCTGTCCAATGCGATTCTCAAGGACTATGCACTCACCGGCAAATTGTTGAAACTGGTGAACTCAGCCTACTACAGCGTCACCGCTGGCAAAGTTACCACCATCACCAGGGCCGTGGTATTGCTCGGCTACGAAACCGTACGGTCAGCAGCAACCAACCCGCTGCTTTTCGATCTCATGACCAGCAAATCCTCGGCGAATGAGCTGAAGGAAGCCTTCGTCAAGGCGTTCTGGAGCGGGTTAATTGCAAAAGATGCGTCTGAAATTATATCGAAAAAAGGTCACGAGGAAGCTTTCATCTGTGCGATGCTTCATGACCTGGGAAAACATGTGGTGCTGCTCTACTTGCCGGATGAGTGGGATGAAATATCGAATCTGATGGCGAATGAGGGATTCAGCGCAATGCGGGCATCCAAGGCGGTCCTGGGCGTTTCGTTTGAAAATTTGGGTATCGCTGTGGCCAAGCGATGGCGTTTTCCCCCTAAAATTGTCAACAGTATGGAGCGTCTTTCCGGCGGTTGTTTGCAAAAAGATAAGGGCAAAGTCGACACCCTGCAGGCCTTGTCCAATTTCTCAAATGATTTGTGCCAAATCATCCATACCACAAAGGGGGAAGGCCGCAAGAAGGCCTTGAAGGCGTTGTCCAGCCAGTATGAGAATCACGTGCCTGTTGCCCCCAAACAGATTACCAAAATGATCAACGCCTCACTGGAAAAAGTGGAAAAGCATGCAGACCTGCTAACGATTGACGTTAAAAAATCAACATTTTTGCAGCGCCTGACCGTTGGCACCAAGGAGCAATCACCTGATCGAAGCAATCCGCGTGTTGACCTCAAGTTGAATCCGGCGTTCGAAAAAATGCTGGTCGACGGTCAATCGAACCCTGACGCTTCAAACGTGCTTTCCAATGACGGGAAACCTGCCAATCCGGACGAGGTGATTCTCAGTGGGGTTCAGGATATGTCGGCTGCCATGGTAGGTGACTTCAAAATCAATGATATCGCCCTTATGGCCTTGGAAACCATGTACCGTGGCCTGGCTTTCAATCGGGTGGTTTTCTTCATGATGCGCAAAGACCGAAAAATGCTGGAAGCCCGTTTCGGGTTTGGCGCCGGAATTGAATACATTGTCGACCGGTTGTCCTTCGATACCAAGGGCGGCACGGACATCTTTAACATCGCCATGGCCAAGGGTAAGGATCTCATTATAGAAGATGCCGCCAAGCAACCCGTCAACGAGCTTATCCCCCAATGGTTTCGGCAACAGATCAATACGCCGGCATTTATCTTCTTGCCGATTGTCTACAACACTACCTGTCTGGGCGCTTTTTATGCCGATCACGAAAAACCCGGACCACCGCTGAAGGCCGGACAGTACAAATTTATTACCATGCTTCGCAATCAGCTGATTCTGGCCATCAAATACCGGACATAGGCTCTATGAGTTCGGTTCTGCAGCCCCAAAAGAAATCAATCCATCTCCAGTCCCTAATTTTATACGAATTTTGGAGTATTGGAGTACTGGAGTGTTGGAGTATTGGTAAGCCAAGGTCTATTTGGCGTGACTGCGGTAGATCTTCAGGAGCAAAATCAGGGTGGGAGATAAATGGAAAAACAGGTCAAATATGTCCATCGGCCGGGTCAGGGTGCCGTTTTTTAGCATGATCAATTTTTCCAGCACGTGCGGCATGGGGCTAATCGGTGCCAGGATCATAAAAATCGCAGCAACGATAAGAATCGAATAGGGAATCTTGTCAAGAATCGTCCACATTTCCTGCCTCTTCGAGGACGCGATCGATGAAATACCCGGCCTGACCGAGGTAGTTGGCGGGATCGGCCAGTGCCGGCCAGTCTATCTGGTTCTGCGGCGCGATCTCGCCCACAGCTTGTTTGACAACATCTATCAAGGCCCGCTTGTCGGCGGCGGCAACGGCACAGGCCTTTTTTACCAGTGTGTGCGCCTCGTCGCGCGGCATTTCGGCCGCCAGAGCCTGAACCGCGGCTTCGGCCAATACGAGATAATGGCCTCGTTCAATATTTTGCCGCATCCGGTCCTCATCGATCTTGAGATTTTGAGCCAGAAACAGGGCGTTCTTCAGGGCGCCGCCGGTCAGGAGGATCATCTGAGAAAGGGTCAACCACTCCATCTGCCAGCCATGGGTAGCCCGTTCATGCTCTTGAATCATGGCATTGTGCATGGCTGACAACAGCGATGCATTGGTGCGGGCCGCGGCAATGAGCAGTTCGCTGACAATCGGGTTGCGTTTTTGCGGCATGGCGCTGCTGCCCCCGCGATCCCCGCTGCCCGATTCCATAACCTCCGCAACTTCGTTTTGCGTCAACAAAATAAGATCCTGGCCGAATTTGGCTAAACTGCCGGTCAACATGCTCAGCCCGTTGGCAAAATCGCAGAATCCATCACGTTGACTGTGCCAGGGCATGACTGGTACATTCAAGTTTAGTTCCAGGGCCAGGGCCTGCATGACAGCCGGTCCGTTTTTGCCAAGGGCTGCCAAGGTGCCTGCGGCACCGCCGAATTGCAGCTGCAGCAACCCGCGGCATCGGTCGGACAAACGGGTTCGGTGTCGCACGAGCGGCGCCAGCCAACCGGCTACCTTTAAACCGAAGCTGATGGGAAGCGCCTGCTGGCCGTGGGTCCTGGCCGCCATAATCGTGGTGCGGTGCCGGTCGGCCAACTCGGCAAGTCGATCTATGAGCGGATCCAGATGCTGTCCCATTAACCGGATCGCGGAACGGATCTGCAGCACATTGGCCGTGTCGACAATATCCTGGGTGGTTGCCCCCCAATGGACATAAGGAGCCGCTTCCCGTTCCACGGCTTCCCGCAAAAATTTGACCAGTGAAATCACGGGGACGCCGTCGCGCCGGGTGCCCTGCCCGATCTGCTGCGGATCCGGAAGGGCGGTCCGACAGATTTCGGCGATCTGCTCGGCAGCCGAAGCGGGAATGACGTCCAGGTTTCCTTGTACCCGGGCCAGGGCGCCTTCGACCAAGAGCATGGCCCGCAGAAAAGCCGCATCTTCAAACAGCGCAGCAATCTCATCATCATTGAAGAGCGGCCCGAATATCTTTGAATCAAGCGCTAGGGTCATAACCTCATTTCCTGTATTAGCGACGTCAATGAACTATATATTTCGTGCAGCGGAAGGGCCAAGAGATAGTAAATTAGGTGTCAGGTTTCGGGTGTCAGGTGTCAGGTGTCGGGTTTTGGACCGCCCTGGTTATAAATAACGGATGATGCAGGTTGAATTTTCTGCTCCCAACTTCTTAAATCAATTAAAGGGGTCTGCTGCAATCGATAAGTTCGATGCCGAAAACCGGATGCCGGGGAATCAGCGATAACTGAAATAATTCTGAAGATTATCAGCATTCCATATCGCCACCTCTAATAACGAATAACAAATAACCAATAACCCTGCCCTTCCTCTGACTTCTGGCCTCTGTCATCTGTCGTCTGACCTCTATCCCCTGCCCATTTTCCGACTTCCGCATTCCGACTTCCGACTTCAAGAATCTGTCCTCATTCCCCATTCCTCATTCCTCAGCACTCAGAACTCAGCCCTCAGAACTCAGAACTCAGTCCTCAGAACTCAGTCTTCCGACTTCCGCATTCCGACTTCCGACTTCAATAATCTGACCTCTGTCATCTGTCGTCTGACCTCTGTCATCTGACTTCTGCCATCTGACCTCTGTCTCACGCATCAAAAAAGGCGGTTTCATTATCGCCCTGGAATTGGATATCGAAACGGTAAACGACTGTCCCATCTGCGTCTTCCCGCCTGGCAATCAGGGTATTTCTTCGGTTCTCATCTTCGATACTCGTCAATACGGCATCATCCTGATTGGCTTGCTCATCTTCAAAGTAGATTCGCGTGAAGGCATGCGAAAGCATGCCCCGTGCAAATACAATGACATTGATATGCGGGGCCTGCAATTCAGTGCCAGACCCTGGAACCGCCCCCGGCTTGACGGTTTCGAAGCGGTAGTTGCCGCTGATATCGGTGGATGCCCGGCCATGCCCTTTAAACTCAGGGTCGAGCGGCTTATCCTGCTCGTCAAGCGGGTGATTGTAACGTCCGTGGCTGTTGGCCTGCCAAATTTCGATCATGGCATCTTCTATGGGTTGTCCCTCGGCATCCAGGACACACCCCTGGATCCGGATTCGTTCGCCTTCCGTATTTTCCGAAACCAGAACGTTGGTAAACACCGGATCGTCCTGACGCAGCAGCCCCTGGGCAAAATAAGGACCGACCGTCTGGGACGGGCTTTGGACCATCATCGGATTGTAAGGCTTCATGTTCGCACCTCGAATGGGGTTTCCTCGCGTCCTCTGAGTACGATGTCAAAACGATATCCCAGTGCCCGACCGGGATCGGCAACATCGTGCGCAAACCTGGCAATCAATCTTCGCCGAGCTTTTTTATCCGGAATCCCGTTATAGATGGGATCCAGCGGCAACAACTGATCACCGGGAAAATACATCTGGGTCACGAGACGGGTCACGAAAGCCTGCCCGAAAAGTGAATAGTGGATGTGGGAGGGGCGCCAGGCATTGTAGTGATTGCCCCAGGGATACGGACCCGGCCGAATGCTGACGAATCGATATTCACCTTTCTCGTTGGTCAGGCAACGACCGGCACCGGTAAAGTTGGGATCAAGGGGAGCATCGTGGCGGTCCCGCTTGTGGGTATAGCGTCCGGCGGAATTGGCCTGCCACACTTCGACCAGGGTGTTGGGCACCGGCCGGCCGTCTTCTTCCAGCACGCGGCCGGTAACGATGATCCGCTCCCCGATAGCTTCCCCGCCCCGGCCCGAATTGGTCGTCAAATCGTCATCGCCGGGCTGAGCGGCCTCGTGTCCGTATACGGGGCCGGTGAGTTCGGACAGGGTTTGGGTTAACGGTATGAGCGGTTTACGCGGTGACCGCAGCGGTGTGGATCGGTAGTGTTCATAGAGATACGGTGGATGCACCGTCCAGTCCCGCGGTCCGTAGCGTTTGATCTTCAGATTCATGGTTTACCTCCCCCTGAAAGCAGGTGTCAGATGACAGATGTCAGATGTCAGATGACAGATGACAGATGTCAGACGACAGATGACAGAAGTCAGATGACAGAAATAATGAATTCGGAAGTCGGAATGCGGAAGTCGGAAAAGTTCATAATCCCGCATACCTATAGTTTGTACCCAGTATCATCTTCCTCCCGTGTTTATTTTCCTACCTTGAGCCGATGGCCGAACGCCGTTTAAATTTTACCTTCCAACATCTACCCTCAACCTTCCACCATCTACCTTTCACCTTCAACCATCTACCTTTCACCTTCAACCATCTACCTTTCACCTTCCACCATCATCCTTTACCCAATGCCGAAAGCCGAAAACCGTCCCCATCCAGCATCCAGCATCCAGCATCAAGTATCCGGTATTCATTACCCAATACCCAATACCTGGTACCCAAGACCCAATTTAATCCATCTCTGCAAAGATACGCTTGGCAACGGCAATCGCCCCATTGGCAGCCGGGATGCCGGCATAGACCGCGACCTGAAGCAGAACTTCTTTGATGTCCTCCCGGGTAACGCCGGTGTTGCGGGTGGCCCGGATGTGCATGGCCAACTCCTCGTGGTGGCCCAGGGTTGCCAGCATGGCGATGGTGAGCAGATGCCTTGTTTTTCTATCCAGGCCAGGCCTGGCCCAGACGGTTCCCCAGGCGGTTTCGGTGATGAGGCGCTGGAAGTCGTCGTCAAAATCCGATTTGTTGGCTTCAGCCCGGCGGACATGGTCTTCACCAAGCACGGATTTACGAACCTGCATTCCTGTTTTATATTTTTCGTCAGGCACGGCTGATCGCCCCTATAACGCTGAACGTCAAGAAAAAAACATACCTGCAATCTAAACATCGGCCACGAATTATCAAGTGGTATGCCAAAGAATGAAGCCCGGATAATTCGAAGAGATGCCTAACCCGGACAAGCCGGTATTGAAAATTGAAGATTGAAGATTGAAGATTTGTGGTATTCTATCTTTTCTAAATGCTCGTATGGCATTGCTTCACAATGGTAGCAAAACTGAATGGGTAACTTTCTAAAGCCCTGACATTCACAAGGATAGAGACGTAATCGGAAAGTTGACTTTAGACCTGATAATGGTTAGGGATAGGGGCAGGGTTGAAAGGTTCCGGGTTCAAGTTTCGGAGGTTTAGAGGTTCAAAAGTTCAAGGTTCTGGGTTCAAGGTTCAAAGGTTACAATTGTCTCAAACCACCAACTATATCGATAGTGATCTGGCATACCCGACTTCACCCATTGGGTGAATATGTATTATTAATATATGAAGGCTGAATCCTTTTGATGGGAGTTAATTGTTAGCATATCAACCCGGAATGTTGAACCCTGAACCGCTCGACCTTGGTATGACTTTAAATTGAAAAAAAGCCGGATCGGCAACTGTGCTGACCATGTTACGTGCGTACCTTAGTCCAAATCTTTTGGGATGGAGGCTTGCCCCACTATTTAGATCAGTTTCCCTTGTTGAATAGACCGATTACTTTACTTCAAAATTTGCTATGCAAAGAACCTCTGAACTTAGAACACGGAATTTTCGAACCCAGAACCTTAGACCTCTGAACCCAGAACCATTGTTAAATCGGATTGAGCGCAGCGAATCAATAAATCCGAAATCCCAAATCCCAAATCTAAAATTGAATAACCCTGAACCCAGAATCTCGAACCCCTAAACCTCTGTACCTAGAACCCTGAACCTAGAACCCTGAACCTCTGAACCTTGAACCCCTGAACCTCCAAAAAAAGGAGTTCATCCAATGAAAAACAAGACACAAGTCGGCATTATCGGCGCCGGGCCGTCCGGCCTGTTACTCTCCCATTTGCTGCACCTGAAGGGCATCGATTCGGTTATCCTCGAGGCGCGCAGCCGCAAATACGTCGAGGAACGCGTCCGGGCCGGCGTTCTCGAGCAGGGCACGGTTGATTTGCTCTGTGACACGGGGCTCGGCGACAGGCTCAAGCGCGAGGGACTGGCGCACCACGGGATCGAATTGCGCTTCAATGGCCGGGGCCATCGGATTGCCATGAGCGATCTTACCGGCGGCCGCTCGATCTGGATCTACGGTCAGCGGGAAGTCGTCAGGGACCTGATCGATGCCCGGCTGGCTGCCGGCGGCGCGGTTCACTTTGAAGTCGATGGGGTGGGCCTGTCCGGCATCGACTCATCCAGTCCGGTACTGAACTACCAAAAAGACGGGCATGCCTACGAATTGAGCTGCGATTTCATAGCCGGCTGTGATGGGTTCCACGGCGTGTCGCGCGATTCGATTCCGGACGGCGTTCTGCGGACGTATCACCACGTGTATCCCTTTGGTTGGCTGGGAATCCTGGCAGCCGTGGCGCCATCCACCGAAGAGCTGATTTACGCCTACCACGACCGGGGATTTGCCCTGCACAGCCTCCGGACGCCGGAAATCAGTCGCTTGTACATTCAAGTCCCGCCCGATGAAGACATCGACAATTGGCCCGACGATCGCATCTGGCAGGAGCTCAGCGAACGCATGGCCACCACTAACGGCTGGACCCTTAAAACAGGCCCGGTTTTGGAAAAGGGCATCACCCCCATGCGCAGCTTCGTCGTCGAGCCCATGCAGTACGGCCGCTTATTTCTGGCAGGGGACGCCGCCCACATCGTGCCCCCCACGGGCGCGAAGGGATTGAACCTGGCCGCGCACGATATACACAAACTGGCCAAGGCGCTCATCGCTTGGTATGAAGAAGGTTCGGACGACCTGCTGGATCAATATTCCGCCAATTGCCTGGACCGGGTCTGGCGTGCTCAGCATTTCTCAGCCTTCATGACCAGGATGCTGCACCGCTACCCCGACGATGACGGGTTCAGGGGACGGCTGCAACAGTCCCAATTGAAATACGTCTGCAGTTCCGAAGCCGCGGCGTGCAGCCTGGCGGAGAATTACGTCGGCCTGCCGCATGTGTAGGAATGGAAAGTGGCATATGAAGCCTTGGCTATATTTCGTGCCGAAAAAGAGGCTATGGATAAAGCCAATGGAGTATTGGAGTACTGGAGTAGCACTTTCAGTGGAGCTGGAATTGTCAACTCAAAGCCAATTTGCCACCATCTTGCACATCGTGAACATGAGGTGCCCCTGAATGTTAGGAGTGAGAAATGCCGCATCATCCCATTGTAAATCCATATGAAAACTGCAAAAGCGGTTGGCTCAAGGGACTCACCCATGCCCATGTCAACGTTCCTTTCAAGAGCGTTCCGGACAAGCCCTATGCACATGGCTGCGATCCAACAACCATCTACGAGGCATGCCGGGACATGGGCATGCAATTCGTCTGCATGGCCCTCGACGTGCAATTGGACGGTATCGACCTTTTCGGAGACGCATCCGGCACGCCGGATACATTGATCACTATCCCTACCCGTGAGATTCAGAACAATTACCTCACCCCGCCTGGAACATATTTTTCCGCCTACTACCTGCATACGTTGACCTTCGGCCTGGAAGGACCTTCGATTTGCGCTCATCCCGCCTATTACGGCCAGGACACCTGGGAGGACATCCAAAAAGACTTACTCGATCCTAATGACCAACATCTGGTGGCCCTCAACGTAAACGGCCTGGAAGTGTACAACGGATTCAGCCCCGCCGTGTCGGCGCGCTTTTATGAGAATTGCTGGGATGATATGCTGCAGAGCGGTAAGCTCTATTTCGGATATGCCGGGAACGACTCCTATTACAGATCCGGGTATACTCTATCCCGTTTCGCCCCCTACCTGGGGCACAACTGGGTTTCCTCAGAGCCTGATGCGGCTTCCATCACGCAGTCCTTGGCAGAAGGCAAGTTCTATGGCAGCACACTCAGGGATATGACCAGCCCGCCCGTTCCCACGGCGCCGTTCATCAATGAAGATTCGTACTTCCTGGAATTCTCCGAGCCGGAGCTGAAGTGGAATGCAGTCTGCTACCTCATCCAAGGGAGGAAAGCGATACCGGTCCAGGTGGATCAGCGGCAGGACGGCCAAACCTATTCCGTGCAGCTTCCCGAGACCGATTGGAGTTACCTTCGCGTACAGGCCAGCATGTCCACCGACCCGAACAATAACAGTTATTGGAACAGGATTTGGATGCAGCCTATTCTGGGGCCGAATTGGCCCAGTCCTGCGGGATGACTCCGCGAACTCCCTTTTGTGACCGGAACGGTCTCCACTCAAAGACCTTTCCAAATCGCTCAACCCATTGCACAATTGACCGTTTCCGAATCAGCCGCTTTAAAAAAGTAAGTCGGGGACGTTGTTGACTAAGTTGAATAACTTGTGTTTTGTTATTCGTGCGAAAAAATTAAGTGTCAAAGCTTGACGGGCTGTTGCCCAAATCGAATTTTATTTGCTGACGCCGCCTCACCTTGTGCGCCAAATTTTTGGTTTTTTTCTTAAATATTTTTACAAACGTACAAACAGTAATTGATTACGTCGACTACTTATG
>Ga0209367_1000125_pt1 | contig 54524 bp, 26 predicted proteins | sample WorMetLIZISLAND2_FD_187412 | JGI IMG/M metagenome (GOLD analysis project Ga0209367, IMG submission 187412) | Marine gutless worms symbiont microbial communities from Max Planck institute for Marine Microbiology, Germany - Olavius geniculatus... ...
TAAAGTCAGCTTGTAAGGACGCCATATGCATAGCCCCATCTAAGGTTACCCAAATGATTTTTGCTGTTTTAGAGGACTGATATCATCACATCGTCCTTACACACAGTTGTAAACTGGTAAGTTTTTTACATATATTGTCAGTTAATGCTACCTAGGCGACCTATAGGAACTTCTACAAATTTAATGCAAAAATTAACAAAAAATTAAGTGTTAAAGTCAAAAGTTTATTCAATTATAGAAGTTTTGCTAATTTCACAAAGAGGCCTACTGAAATAACGCAGATGATGACAGCGACATACCTGGATTATAGAGGATGTGAGTTCATGGAAACTGTCCTAATCAAAGCTTCAGACCACGAGAAGATTGCAGTCACGTAAATTCAGTCGTTTACTCTACTATTTGTGGTCAATAAAGATTTTCCTAACAATACGTCGACGTCTACAGACTCTGCCAGTCAATCACTGCTGTCGTCGAGCCGGCTTTCGGTCCGTCAGTCACCGTCAGTCATAATATTAGGCTGTAAAAGTGGCAGGTTTTCTCCATAGGCGAGTTCACAGCGACGTGACAGGGTAGGTCGAGTTACTGAAACGATGCTATAACCCAGAAACTTCTTCTCTTACGAAGTTATTTACGGAAAACAACAGTAGCTGAATTCCCGTGTCTCACCTTTGTCGTACAAAGTTTGCAATTAATTTAGCGTCGAAATGCCGTAGTCGCGGAAACACGACATAACACGTAGGCTACGGGCGGTGATTGAACAGAGTCGCTGTCTGAATGTTTAGGTCGTGAGCAGTCAAGCAGAACGCACGACGACACGTGTAAGCTATATCTGCACTGTGAGTTGTGACACTGCCAGCCAGGCAGCCAAAGGCTCTCGTTAGGCCTACATTACAAATGTTTTGTGCTCTATTTTACACTAATCCGCGTCTGAGACTAAACAATATTTTGCAAACGTTGCCGGTAAAGAAAACAAAGCATACCGCCTAAGAGTATATTCACTATTACTGATATGTAGCCTATCATTGGCAGCATTCTGCAGAACCCGGGCGATGTAGGGCCTAAGCCTACATATTTTTCGTCCTCTAGCAACAGTGCAATAGACCTACGCCAAGCTCTTCGCTAGTTCGCCTTCCAGCCATTTCCTTTGAGAGCTGCAGTAGGCACATTAAAAGTGCAATATCATTACGAAGATAACTAGGCCTATGCATTTTGGTGCATAGCCTATAAGATGTGCGTTTGAAAACTGTTATAATAATATAAAATTATGGCCTAACCGTAGTGCGTTTCTTTCTTTTTACGCGCGACATCTATACATGTATGCTAAGCGCGTCTTAGCTATCGTATAGGCGTCTGTCTGCGTGTCTCTCTGTCAGCCACACCCTGCAGCGCTATCAAAACGGCCATAGGCCTACCGATCACTGCATCTTCACTCTAGGCTTTCAAAAAGACTGCTGTCTTTTTTCTGTCAAAATTTCGTGCCTCTAGGGAAAAGGATTCCCTGAGAACGAGGGCGTAAAAACGGGAATCGCCTACGAAATCCGTTATTTTGCCGCTATCAACTCGTCTAGCATGAAAACGGTCGCAGATACGCACATAATTTGCTGATATCATAACAAGAACTGCTGACGGGCTTTCCATATATACCAAATCGCTGACCTTAAATGACCATGAAGCCAACAAATAAAGGGATTTAGTTAATTTTTTGTGATTTTACGCTGCGGCGTAGGGGCCTACGTTTCAAGAGTGAATTGCACTAAAATGGCTAGAAATAGACCTAGATAACCTGCGTACGAAATACTCAGCATCAAACGTAGATTTTTGCAGCTTAAGTTTCAATCCCCTAAGTTCAAGGAGCCCTTGGTACAGATGCGTGAAATGTATTTGGGTACCTTCTCAAATGCGCAATTTCTGCAAATAGGCCTATCCACTAATTTAGCGTCAAAACGGTTAAAAATAGACAAACTTGCTGCATATCGTAAGAAGCATTGCGGATAAGCTTTCCAGAAGTACCAAAACTAATGACTTCAAACGACCTTGAAATCTAAAAAGCGGGTTTTAGCGACTTTTTTGCGATTTCAGGCTGCGACGCATATTTCAACAGTGGACTGCGCCGAAATTACTGGAGATAGCCAGAACAACCCGCGCATAAAATTTTCAGCATAAAGCGTAGATTTTTAACGTTTGACTTTCGACCTCTTCTGTTCCAAAACCCCTCCATACAGATGCGTCAAAAATAAGGTACCTGTTTAAACACATTATTATTTCATTGTACGTTGTACACTGACTCCCCAAGTGGCAGCAACGAGATGCTGTCGCGCGTCACGTGAGCTTTTACTTGGATTTCTTTCTTTTGTTATGTTTGTTCGGAATACGCTCAGTGTGCTAGTATAGAACAGCGTTGCAAGTAAATGAGTGTATTAGCATTAATAGGCCTATTTGCATGTCACAATACATAATGCATCAAAAGAATTCACGATGACGCATATGTTTGCTGCTTACACTGCAGACTATCAGATAATGAGAGAAAAAATATTGACAACCTGCAGTAAAACCAAATGACTCAATTTAATGAAAAAGTAAACTATGAACGTTGCAAGATATCACGACTAACAGTCACCGAAGTGACTAAAAGCCATGAACAGCGAATCAAACACAATACAACAATACATATCGGCAACATCGTTGGCCACATCACTTAATGAAGTTACTCCACGTTGAGCCGGGTTAGTACTGAGATTGGTCACCATTGACCGTTCGCGGGGACAGGGTCTTTGTATTCGAACAAGCAACACGAGCCAACTCAGTCTGGCCGTCCCTTCATGACAGGCAAAATGAGTACTGCTGGTGATGGTTACAACCATCGCTAGGAAAGAAATGACGAGTTCTGCGTAACAGTAGATCCTTTTACCAGGACTGCTGACATATTTACCCAGTCAGTTAAAGGCGCTGGCTGTTAATAGTCGGTCGACTTAGGCTGTATGCTAGCTTAATTGGGTTTAACCCTCGCTGGCTCAAAGCGCCGAAAAACGAAATGAGCTCAAATGCAGTGGACCTAGCTGTCTACGAAAAAATCTTCTTCTTCTTCTTAGTTCGCTCAGCCAAACAACAAATGCCCACCGACAATGGTCCACTGAGCACACAAGAAATTTGAGCTAATGCTCACGAGACGGGCGAAAGCCTATATAGCAGTTCCTGTTCAGTAGTTTAGCTGAAAATTGGGGTGCTCACGCTAAGTTAATATACAAATACCAAATTCTCTATCTGAATCGCATAACGATAGTTGCGTGGCGCCACCTTGTGAATGATATAGAGACTTGTGTCGCAGCCCGAAATCGCCAAAATATCCATAAAAACCCCTATTTTGGCGTATCCAAGGTCACTGAATTCGGTGGCAATCGAGAGTCAGTGTACGACTTCCTGTTAGTGATTAATAGTAAACTGGGTTCTATCTCGCACTGTTTCTGAGATGCAGCGACTTACTGGTTTAAAACCGCAAATTTATCCCATCCCCTCTCATTTAGCGCCCTCGTTCAGAGTGACCCCCTTCGAATTTATGGAAAAGCTTTACGGTTCCTGAAACTAGAGTCTTCCAGGCAGTCGACGGTGAAGATTTGGTGCTCCTAGCTTGCACCGTTTCTGACTGATCCACCCGTGTGACAGACGGACAGACAGAATTGCGATGGCTAAGATGCGCTGAAAACAGTAGCTGCTTTCGCGCGTAGAAAGTCCACTGATTTCCACTTGTGAACTTGTACCATGCACAACAAATTGGAAGGCAAACGTGCAATAAGCTGCCACATTAAAAATCAAAAACACAAAACATATCCACGACATCTTGATATGTCAAGACGTTGTAGCTTGTTTCCTAACAGATCAACAACAAGTATAAATCAGGCTTTAGATTAGTTCAGTGCTAGAAGCGATTTACGTTATCTGTACCAAAGAATTTACTGAATGGTCAACTGTACGTATCTACTGCAACTAAGAATAAAGACATCGAAGCAAAAACTTCTTGTATACTGGAAGCAATGATGCGACAATAGTGACAAATGGCACATCAAAATTGAGCTGCATTGATATGATATTCGTCGACCCAAAAATCAAAACTAATAGCAGCCACCTTGTTTCACTCATCACAACTGCACTCTGACATATTTTACGTCTCATTATTTTCATCAAGACTTGAATCAAAACAGTGGCTCAGTGTATTAAATGGACCATGAAAGAAAGAGTGAGCGAGTGAGTAGGGTTTAACGTCCTGCCCGACATAGTATAGGTCATTTCGAAGATGGTTTTTGCAGGCAAAATTGCACATACACATAATAACGAAAAAAACAGATTAACCTTTACAGAAAGTTTAACCTTTATGAAACACAAAACAAAAAAACCTAAACCTAAAATTGTAAGAACTGTCGATTATAACTGTGCTATGTATTGATAATGGCAGTTCCAATAATCTTCCCTGAAAGAAAGACATATCTACACGAGTTTTGGTGTCAGTATCGATGTAGTTATACATGATTCCTACTACTGTACAGAATTCATTTTCCCTGACTTTTCCCCGACTTTCCAGGACAAAATAAATCGTATTCCCTGACTAATTTGTTCACACGAAATACCAATGTTGGTTTTCAATCATTTGCAATCACACTAGAAACAAAGGCAGTGGAACAAATTTAAAAGTAGAGGTAAAAATAATCTGCATCTTTGTTAACTTTTTGCACACTGGTACTTTTTAAATTCCCTGACTTTCCCTGACCGTAGAAACCATGGATATAACAATAACATGGCTATACACTGTGAACGAGAAAAGACAGAACAGTCTTAACACAAACAAGCAAAAATAACAGCAACGGTATCGAAGTTCAAAACGTTGATGACGAGGCAGAAAGTTGCATTTTTCTGATACAGAGCTGCACATTTCTGATGAAAATATTACGAGTGCTTAAAATTCCAGTTTTGCCCCAAAATTCCCCAATATAGAAGATTGTCAGTTGCAAATTTCCTATTTGTTTAAAGGTAATTTTCTCACAATAAGATTTTTAAGAGGCTAAAATTTAGGGGAGAGGAATTGCCCCATATGCCCCCTGCCACGATGCCAACAGATAACACACGAACGTTCAAGCACCACGTTTTCCAAGAAAACAACTTAAATTAACACAAACCGCGCAACGGTGGATGCTTACTTATAGCATATGATAAAATTCAATGTATGATCCGTAAAGTGAATGCATAATGATCAACCCACACTACACTGTGTCCCATAAAAACCAGACACCTGCAACATTTTCACATAACTCTAACAATCTTGGTTCAATATGGACAATTTTAGTACAAAGCGTAGTTGCATAGTCAACACTTAACAGCACTTGTATCTTTGTAAAAAAAGTATTAAAAACAACATACCAGCTAAGATTTTCCTGTGCCGCCTACAGAAGAGGCCACTGCATGGTATTACTCCAACGAAAGAACAACGTCTTAACATTAGTCATGAAATTTTAAGTCATTAAATATTATAGCATTAACATATTGTTTATTAGCAATATTATAGTCAAAAGTTACAATAAATGCTAAAAAACTAATGACACTTTACTCAAAAACAGGCCAGAGACATCTTCTTCATTGGTGACGTTCCTTTTCAACCGCAAACGTTCGTCACAAATAGAAAAGACATCTCAGGGCCCTTTGAAAAAAAGACAACAGTTTGACTTCTACAAAACATGACTGACGGTTTGACAGTCATGATGTAAATATTAGCGTTATAATGTTTAACAAATTTAACTTCGTGACTGACATCAGTGTTTAGTTGAAGTAATATCGTGCAGTTGTCTCTGCAGGAGTCACAGGAAAACCTCAGCTGGTACTCTGTTCTTAATTTCTTTTTTACAAAATAACAAATGCTTTTAAATGGTGACTATATAATTATTTTTGAACCAAAATTTGTTAATATTGTAAAAGGATTGTTGAAGTTAACTGAACATGTAGCAGGTGTCCGGTTTTTGGGACACAGTGTATCCTGTCAAAAACAAACAAAAACACAATATATTCCAACACTAATAAATAACAATTAAAACTACACAAATTCAGCAAAGTACAGACTTTATTTACTAAAAGTGACAAAAAGGAAATAAAAACTGTAATTTGATGAATCTGATGGCGGTTTATAGACATTTTCACTGTTTCAAACCATAAATTTGCTCCAAGACAGTGATGTAGTACAGGAGTCCAGCAGTGGATTCGAGTCCATATTTACGTGACTCAAAACTTGAAGCCACTGGACTCGCACTCATAAAAACTTGGACGTAAGTAAAAATTTTCTGTCATTTTTGCTTTTTGTTTTAATTTTAAATTGTCTAATATTTTACCTCCTTTTGGGTATTTGTGTTTACTGCATGCAGTTATATAATACTCCAGTCTGGCAGTGGACCCATATTTTCATGACTCAAACCTTTGTGATTCGGACTCGACCCTAAGTGACTCAGACTGAGAGGACTTGACTACATCACTGATCTAAAACATAAAACACAGTATCTACTGTGACCGAAATAAATTAGGTACACCACAATCTCCCATTGCAATCACTAACTAATTAACTAAGCACAAACCAAAGATGTTAATGAGGCCAGAATATGGCAAGAATGAAAATAAGGCCAGTAGTGTGGGACCAAGAATGAGACCAACAATCATGAAAACAGGAACAAGGAGCAGAACAGTGACAGAGTAAAGTTTAACACTAAATATTTGACACAGCAGTCAAACTTTACCTACAGTTGCACAAAAGCCAGAATACCTACGTCCATACTGCTGTTATTCAGCATCAGTCAACTCTTAATATCATCAAGTAACAAAACCTTAAACCTTAAAATAAGTGGGTTATGACACTGTGACAATGTTAGTGAGTAATTGTTGTGTGAAGCGTCAAAACCACGAGGTCATGATGCACGAGAACAAAAACAACTTAAGGCTGAGAATGAGGCCAAAAAGCAAGACCAAAATTAAACCTTAAAATTTAGCCTTAAGGCCAACATCTTAAAAGTTGGCCTCTTACTACACTAGCCTTGAGAACTTAACGCCCCTGCTACAAATACTTTAACAAATTCTGCACTGTCTCAAAAAAACATCACCAACATTTTCGACTGTAACTTGAAAAACAATTACCAGATTCTGATAATTTTTGGTACGGATATTCCTGACACAACTTGCCATCAAATGACCATTTAGTTTCCCACTTCACCTAACGTTTGTTTCTGCACTACCTGGATAAAACACAACCAGTGAAATATCACTTTTATCCAATGCGTTATGATTGCTTAATTAACATAACGCGTAAAAACACATTTTGTTCACATTTCTGACACTTAGGCTGACATTTCATCCAGTTGTCCATTTCTTAACTGCCTGTAGTAAAACTGTTGGAAGTGTTGGCCCACTATGCGAACACAAGCAAGGAGACGCTTTCTCCATTCATTGACAGCAGTATCGATAATGTTCTGCTCAAGACCAATCCAGGCTGTGCCAGTCACTTCTTGACTTTACAAACATTTCTAAACTTCATCTGGCAGACACGTTGCTGCAAAACGGTCAAACCTTGGGGCCCACAGATAAGAATAGATAGAATTTATCGACGTTTTTTCATTCATTTTAACACGTATTATGCTTGCTCTGATTTCCCCAGGTAGTGCAAAAGCAGACATTGGGTGAGGTGAAAACTAAAACAGTTATTAATTGCCAGTGGTGTCAGAAATATTTCTGGCAAAAATTATTAAAATCTGCTAATTTTTCTTCAAGTTACGATCGATAATGTCGGGGATGTTTTTAAGGCTTTCTGTTTATTTCAACACATATTTTGCTTAATCTGATTTCCCTAGGTAATGCAGAAGCATACATTGGGTGAGATGGGAAAATGAACGGTCGTTTGATGGCAAGTTGTGTCAGAAATATTTGTAATAAAAATTATCAAAATCTGTTAATTGGTTTTCTAGTTACAGTCAAAAATGTTGGGGATGTTTTTTTGAGACACAGTGTAGCTTAATAATGCCATTACCCTGGAAAATAAAATCAAAGTTAAGTTACTATTGGCTCACCAAAGTTTTAGCTTAGTACATATATCAGAAACTTCAAAATGCTTGCTGATAAATGAGCATTTTAAACCGATACAAATTAAACAAACAATGATGTGGCTCAGAAATTTCGCTCACCGACAAAAAAATAACTAAAATTCAACAACTCTACATAAAATCAATCCACAAAAACTACCTAAATAAATACCAGAGTGACCAGAAGTAATTAATTCTGGAAAGGAGGCAAATGGAAAGAACACGGAAGGTATTAGCAGTGGCTACAATTAACAAATATGAGTTGATGATAATACAGCGCATCGGAAAAAAGAAGACACTCACTGGTACTATGAAACTATGGCACCAAAGTGTGTTTGGCAACGAACATCAAACAAGACTAGATAGCAGAAGTGATATGCAAAAATACACAGATTGAGCAATGTATTAAGCTTGACTACCATTACATATCATGCAAGTATCCTAGTCACATCACGAATGACCTATACAATACTTATCTACACAGCATACAAAATGTCCAAATAAAAAAACACCTACCGGGTATCCTTTTCATTGCACCATTACAAACAAACAAAAATATTGGTCTTAAGATAGGTACACATATTCTCAAAATTTCAATTCAAGTATTCCAAAGCTACCATAATTTAGTCAGATCCTGCTTGTAATAATTTCATTATTTTGTTTTCTGACGATGTTGTAATAGCTCGCCCTCCATCTTTAAACTGCTTACATAATAAGCAATCAGAAAATGCATACTACCATATACTAAGAAGCCCATAAAATGGCCTAGAAATGGCAACCTGTCTAGGCTTCAACGTCTTCCGTACTTTTACTTTCTGTAATTTTGGCTTTTTTGTAGATTGCATTCAGGAGATCAACAAACAGATAGCCAAGACCCATGAATACTGCAGCCTATTAAGACAGCTGTATAACAGTGTTCACAGCATTCTCCCTAGTTTTACCTGGCAGCCCTTGGGACAACCAGCTAACAAAACTATATCTACCAAATGGTCACAAATAATACATCAATTAATGTAAACCTTATCGAAAACAAATTTAATGTAAAGTTTACAATAACCGCAGAATGACAGAGTGCCATGATGTACAACGCGAGTCAAAAAGATGACTCAGATGCGATGGAATCTTTACTGGCAGTTTTGTTGCAAAATCTCAGCAAAGTGTGTCGATAAAAATTTTCGAAAACTGATCTTTATACAGCAAAGACATCGACAAAAGTGTGCTGGCAAGTTTTTTCTGACTCGCAGTATACATGCAACTTATAGTATACTATTGATCACCTTCGCTGACTCTGAAGCAATGCCTTTACACGACACTTTACAAATCACTAATTTCATTACAAGCAAGTTTCTAGGTGCGTAGATCCTCAGTGGAGCTTTGGCTACATAAACTAATGCTGAAAAATTTACATCAAAATCTGCATCATATGTGATGTGTTTCTGCTAAAACTTAAAGAAATTCTTCGTCTTCGCTGCTTGTATACATAGTGGTATATTAAATGATCAATTTTAGCAAATTTTGACACTATCCACGGAACGATACAATATGATAATAGCAAACCGTCAAACTCCCAAAATAGTCCATCTGGCATCTACGAGCAAAGTTTCAACGCTGTATCTTAGGAATCTTAAAAATGGTAACCCAAAATGTTATTTTCTATGTTTGTGCGACCTATAAATTTGCAAATTTCCAAGGATGATGGTGATAATTATCCGAGCAACCTCACACGCAAACATTATAAAAACCCAGGATAAAGATATCGCTCGACAAAAACAGCATTACCCACTAATCTAAACCAAAACAATAATCCAGCAACCAAATTAGCTAGATCTGACACTGCAAAACCTTAGCTCCACTAAGGAATTATTACTAATACTATAACTATGTCACTGTGTTTTAATACTGCAGAAAGTCAGCAGCACTTTTTTTCAGCTGTTCTGCCACATGGTCAGATTTTTAACCCACATTTTTCACAAAACCTTGTATTCCATAATACATTTCATTCACTCATGTAGCAACAAATTTTACTAAGTAATCGCACCCAAAAAAAGCTCACCCAAACTTAATGCAAATTAAGTTCCTTGTTCTACCAAAACTGAAATATTTTGATACAGTTAAGTTAGATAATAATTTATAAAACTATAAATTTGCAAAATTTTTGAATATTCATTTGGTGTCGACGGTACGTGGCAGTGCTCATTCTAATAATTCAAAACCTATGAAAACCCTAAAAACAAATCAGGTTCGATTGTTTAAAAATGAGTTTAACCCAAAAACCAAAAGCCGATAAAACTCATCAGGACAAGATTTTCTAAAAAAACCTGGGTTTAAAACCTGCAGTGTTGTCTTTCCTCTCGATAATAAGCCTAGAGATACAGCCACAACTAGGAATCATAAACTGGCAACGGGTGAGCTTCAGTGTTGAAGACAAACTGGTCAAGAGGCAGAACACTGAAATCATCGCAGAACAACAGGTACAGGTACTTCAAGGTTTCCGCAAGGTAGAACGTCTCCATCTTGTCCGAATGCTTTGGGAGCAGAACGTCTGAGATTGTCGCATAGCCCTCGGCAAGCTTTGTGTGTTTCTCGAAGGCACGAAAGATGTTCCAGCCCCACGTCCGGTAGATGGGGTCCTTGGTCAATCTGTACATGTAGAAGAGACTCTCAACGGTCTCCGGCCGATGGATGTTGTATCTGTTGTTGAACTGTTACACACATAGCCAATCACACGGTTCAGACACCCAAGCAACCCCGCCTCCCCCCCCCAAAAAACAGGGATGGGGTCCTAGAGGACTGTCATAAACCCCCGAGAACACCGAGGACAAATATCTGACACTCGAGCACATATGACCAAAAAACCAGGGATGTGTCCTCAAAGACTGACCTAGACGTTGAAAACAGCTGGAGGACAAAAAAAATTGTGGACTTGGCGTCAGTAAAACTCCCTTCATCGGGGTTCCTACAGGTATTCTGTAGCAAAATTCCCCAACTTTTCCAGTCAATTTCTCTGACCTTATCGAAACAATAACCCTATTGCATAAATGTTAGAAATGATACACTATATCCTAATTAAGGAAACAGTATTAATACGTAAACTACAGAGGCCCTAGTCGGGGGATCAGGGGGGGCGAAGCCCGCTGAAGCTGAAACACTTCTAGGTTTTGACTGTTCAATGGAAGCCGCAAATTTGCCACAAAATCACAGATATCTGCAGTCTGCAAGATCCACAATCATTTTCCCTGACTTTTCAAAAATAATATATTTTCCCCTGACCTTTCCCTGACCACACAAATTCCCTGACCTGTAGGAACCCTGCTTCACACACCAGCAGAGACCAACCTGCATATGAATATGACACTTTCCGTCGAGCTGCATGTTGAGGTCGGCTAACAGTGGTAATCATATGACACATCTCATAACAGCTCATAATCAACTACAATCTATATATAATTAGGAAAGATATGGACAAAAGTAAAGCGACACGTTTTTTATGACACACCCTGTATATGTCAGTACAACTGGCCCTCCACAAACCTGAGTATCAATATCACGCTTGCCGTCAGGGCGCATGTTGAAGACAGCCACTTCAGGACTGAGTCCGGTCGGCATCGCATGGTACATCTCATAACAGGTCTTCATCAACTGTCTCGCCATGTCGAGGTGACCTTGTGGCATGCCATGAATCACGCCGAGAGCTAGAGTGCCAGGCAAGAAACAGGCCAGATGCTCCTGCACACGCCAATCACTCCAGTATGAAACTAAAAAAGTGTACAAAATGACAGAAATAAACTAAACTGAAACCTCAAAAAACAGTTATCAGTTGCTTTAGAGTTTTCTGTTCGAGAGAATTTGTGGCATCGTATAATTGTGACTAATTGTTAGAACAAAGCTTTAGACGCAGATAGAGAGACAAACGCTGAAACCTGAGATGACATGATGCAATAATTATGACTGCTACCTGATTAGATAATGCTACAACAAATACTCAATTAATTTTTTACATTCATAATTTTTTTACATTCAGGAAGCTGCCCTACATATTGAGAGCAGAATGGCAAAAACATTGTATGTACAATTTCCTATGAAAGCGTTCTCCTGTTGTTGTTGTTGATGATGTTGTAGTAGCCCACCCTCCATCTTTCTCGGATCAGGAATAATGCAGCCTCCTTGGGTCGCAGCCAGATGTCCAAATCAAATCAAATCAGTCGGGTTCATCGGGCAGTTGAATAAGTAAGTAACACTGTAAAACGTCCTCCTAACTATAAAGATCTTCAAAATGCTACTTAAATAGAGCACTTATCTTATTGCAACGTCAAGTATAGGAAGCAACTGTGCATATTATTTATGAATGTAAATAAATTGGAAAATAAAGCATCTCATAAAAAGTTTTCCTGATTATCTTGATATTTCATCAACAACAATCAACAGATAAAACATTATGCCATTCTGCACTCAATATACCCTTCTTCTTTCTACTAAATATCAGCCATCAACTTCATGGTATGTGGTATATTATATATACACTGCACGATGCAGATAAACACATACTTCGTGTCCCAAAATTAGCGGCACCCCTGTTTCAAACACGCCTAATTCAGTTTGTAGTTCATGGATTTCAACGAAATATTGTACACTGCACTATCTCAACATTAGTTACGGTCGCACCCATTATGACATATGCACCTTACCGTGTGTGCTCAGTGTAACGTCATTATGTCGTCAGAGTTTGTTTACATTACGATACGTTCAATGCATTGTTATTGACAAAGGGATCAAGCAGCAGTGTATCCGTCTTAAACTAAGAGCTTGCGTTGAGGCCAAAGGTGGTCATTTTAAGCGAAAACTTTAAAGACAAGTTCAGAATAATTATCTCAATGACTGAATAAAATTTTGCAAAAATCTGTCAGGTATTAACGATTTTACACTAACTTACCTGTAGGGGTGCCGCTAATTTTGGGACATGGTGTAGTGTATATGCTCATGAGCGATGATATCACTGTCAAACTCAGTATTAATTACAAGATTGTACCAGTACCGAAATGGGCTAACTGACCATAACATTCCGCACGGACAAGGTTTGTCTAAAACTGCTGTAAGAGCCGACGTACGCAAGCCTGCTTGGTTCTGAATACCGCAGCAGCCTCTTACGAATTCCCTCCACGGCAGTCATGTAGTCATCTTTCAACCTAAGTATAACAGCATGCGCAAATAAGTCATTATATTACGCATAATAATAAACTGGTGGTGTAATAGTTAGGGCACTGAAATTATGATCAAGCGGCCATGCATTTGACTCTTGATCAGACTGCTATCAAGTAACAGCTCTGGGCAAGTTGGTGCTTCTGTCACCAAGCGTTATACTTGGGTACCAGCCAAGGGAGCTCATAATTCATATCATGGTCTGTGCAGGTCTAACACTGCCATAGCCATGTCAGACTTTGTGATCTTTCCAACTACCGGCGCAGCTCGATGGCCTGTAGAGGGAGATGAGCACCCCACTTATGCTTTGGAGTCACATGGCGGCCTTTACATTACTACCACGGCTATAAAATTCTGCAAAAAATTCTGCTACATTCAACAGGTAATGTGTGTTTTGCTGCAACTCATGAGCTGTGGAAAAAGTCTCCATCATCCTTGTGGCTCAAAGTGTTCTGTCACTCATTTGTGAGCTAAGTGCAGTTCAGTAACAGTACTTTGTAGTTTGTATGCATGTAGTCTTATACCAAAAGTTATAACGGCTGTGCTGATGCATGGTAGCTCCGTGTAAACATCTCCGTCTTCAGCTATCTGACGAAATGTCTAATAGTCAGTAGCATTTTCTTGAGCTCCGATAGCAAGCTGTTCCACATCAACGAGCCAGCAGCCAAGAAACTTTGTGGACCAGGCTGCTGTCAAAAACAGGATCCAGTGGGAGTATGTGATCGAACTCCATTAATCTGTCTTTGTGAGAATGTCCTGGTGAACTTGCTATGGTCATCATCATCATCATCATTTCTGGCAAGCACCACAAGAGTGCGTAGCGCCGAATGTAGACATCAATCTCCAGAGTGGACGATTCTGAGCCAAGTCAACTGCGTCGTCCATATTAAGGTCGCTGGATTTCAGATCCTGCTGAATTGTTTTCATCCATGTAATACGAGGACGTCCCAGTGGTCTCGTCCAATTTCCTGTGGGGGAAGCTGTTAAACTTGCTATGGTAGATGTATGTACAATTTTCAGACAGAAACTTATATCCAGATTCATTCACCACGTTAATACAAACCAAAAGTCGGAGCTTAATAACAACATCTAAGCCAAGTCTACTGACCACGATATGGTTTTGCCAGTCTGAATCCACTGTTTCAGCAAGTACTCATAGTAGCTGTCTGCGCTGGCACCCAGAGTCACTGGGGATGAGACATGGAAGCTGGCTGAGAATGGGTTGATGAAGCAAGGCACAAGACCGTCAAGCTTCGGCAATGAATGCAGCAGTTGAGATACACGAACTACAGCATCCTGATGCATAATATCAAGCGCTGTGGAAATTAATCACGAATCGTATGACTGACGTACTGGTAACCCCCTCACTGCCAGATGTCAGATATTTCCGACACTGCAGTATACTGATCATGCCACATGTCGGAAATATCTGGCAGTATGCCTATATAATGCACTGATGCCTGGAACTAGAAATATTTTATTTTCGGCACACTGTTTATCATGGTGGATGTTCGATGAACTACAAACTACTATTGGGAATACCATAGAAAATTTCTAGGGACTTGCAGTTTTAAAAAATGTACTGATAATAAAACATGATCAACTTTTCCAAATTTTTAACTGTGGTGGCATCATTAAAAGAAAGTACGAATACGAAGCAGCAGAAATAAACTAAACTAAAATATTTCAGTTGCACTGCAGAGACTGTAGAAGGCAAACGAACTAGCAAATCAGTTCATTTGCAGAGTGTGCAAAGCGAGTTCAGTTGAGTGCAATTCAAATCACTTCCTTCGCTTTGCACATGCCTTAAAAACTAAAAAAACAAAGCAGATGCTATGACAAACATCTTAGTCGATGCTCTCCACTTCCTTCAAAGAACATGAATATTTTTGTCTGCGTATAGCTCCAACACAATAGACCTAGCTATCTATGCAATATCTTTTTCTCTTTATACAAGACTGGATGAAACCAACATGTACTAACTGTGGTTCAGTGCATTTGTGACGGCTGTTAGCGGAATAACTTATGCATCATCAATGTTAGTTGTGATCAGAATTAATAATTAATTAACCAGCAATTTTTATAAAGTTATCCACTTAATTTTTTGGATGTTACAAGCCCTAATAATATTTGCATGCAGTGCGCAGTCAGATGATGTAAGTCAAGCTAAATCGTCAACAACTCAAGCCATAATTTAAAAAAAAAATTCATGGAAAAATTCAGATTTTTTTACTAGAACGTGTCTCAATAAAAATGTGCCACTTTTATTTTTTGAATAACTACGTGAAACACTGGCTGATTTTGCTAATTTTTGGTAGCAACATCCCAAAGAAACTTAACATAAGTGACTTCGTTTAGCCCACCTCACCATAATGCTGTTGCTACACTACTTTGTGAAATTCAAAAGTCGTAGTTTGGCCATTTACAACAATGAACTCATACTAGATAGCACATGCACTGGCTCAAAAATGATTCACCAAATAGCGACAAACGCGTTTTCCTTTCGAAAGTCTTTACGTCGCAAATTACGTGTAACATCACAACATTTTTATTACTGCAACTGCTCAAAATGTCTTCCTCCAGCACGAACGCAAGTAGATGGACGCTGACGAGACTTGCCAACAACGCGTTCAATAACGCACTACACAGAGTTACTCAGTCGCTGCTGATGCATCACTTCAGTTCGTCAATGTAAGATGTTAAAAAAATACGATTAGTTTTAAATGCGTAACAGATTTTTAATGATTCTGAGGTCTCAGTGATTTTTGAGCCAACGCACATATGTGCTCTCCAGTATGAATTCATTGTTGTAAATAACCAAACTACGACTTCTGCTTTTCACAAGGTAGTGTAGTGAGAGTATTAAGGTTAGCTGGGCTAAATTATAGTAATTTACGTGAAGTTTCTTTACGATGCTGCAAGGGGAAAATTATCAATATCGGCCAATGTTTCACGGAACAGAGTTATTCAGAAAATAAAAGTGGCACATTTTTTATTGAGACACGGTGTATAATGATAACAAAGCAAATATTACGGCCATTATTAATGCAATAAAAAAGTGTAAAACTGAGACTATCTACCTCATAGCGAGAATCATTGGAAGATCGGCTGAGATCTCGGAACTCAAGCTGAATGGAGCCAGTCTCAGCTGTACTGATTTCGATGAATGACGGCTGTCCACGCTTCATGTTGATGCGATTGCACGGCACTGCCGTTGAGCCACCGAAGCACGGCAACAGTGCTCCACCGAGCTTCACCTGTACGCAGTTTGATGCAAAACAAAAACCAGAGTAATTTGACAAAAGGTGGAATCGCTGTGGCAACTCCAACCAACTCGTTTGTTTCTGTCAGGTGGCAGCACATGAGTGACGGCTTAGCTGCAATTCGCAACTGCATGTTTCGGCTGAGGGTTCAGCCTCCGAATCCCCCCTTCTGCTGGGTAGTCAGGAATCCATATCTTACGCAATGTGTCATTGTCACTGGACCCCACAATCAAAAATGTCGGAAATTAGTAGGAGCAGACAGAATTGCTTGTGCTGCAAGATTAACTCTGCCTAATAACGAAAGCTGTGGAAATCAACAACTAATCACATGATTAATCATTAAAAACTTTGATTATTCATGTCAACAGAAACATTATATAGTAGACACAGCAACACCATGGCAAGCCTATGAAATCATCTCTATCATCCGTTTTCTTTCAGAAAAAGTCAACATTTTAGTCAGTCTACAACAACAGGTTAAAAAAGCAATAAAAACTGCTATAACTTCTAATTATTACTGGCTGCAAAAAAAAGTGACAGACAGAATATTAACCATGAAGACTGACATAAAATACTGCACGATGGCAACTGGAAGCAAAGCTATCCTAGTAACCCAGCATCTATGGACACGATATCAAGGTTTCAGAAAAAAAGACAAACAAATGTACAGACAGACAGACAGACAACCTGCAGGCTAGAAAAAAACTAAATTTGCTCACAGCAGCATCGAGAAATCCCTGTTCTTGAGTCAAGTGATAGATGCTGAGCAGACCTCCAAGAGCTCTGATTGTGATCTCAAACAACTGGACCTGAACATCCCTCGACAAGCTCATGTTCGCAACGATCCAGTCACGCGAAGTATTGTACTCTACAGGCCACCAAAACGCCAACAGAACCACATCAAATACCACACATACAACTCAGTGACGAAACATCAGTAAGAAGAATTTACAATAATACACTACAGATCTGTTTCAAACAAAATTTAATGGACAATTTTTACGCCCAAAAGCAGCTACTGCTTTCAGTGCATCTCAGCCATCGCAATTCTGTCCGTCTGTCCATTATACAGGTAGATCAGTCAAAAACGGTGCAAGCTAGGATCATCAAATCTTCACTGTCGGCTGTCAGGAAGACTCTAGTTCGAGAAAACGCAAAGCTTTTCCATAAATTCGAAAGGGATCACCTCGAACGAGAGCACTAAATGAGAAGAAGTAGAAAAATTTGCGATTTTCAGCCAATAAGTCGCCATATCTTAGAAATGGTGCGAGAGAGGGCCTAGGTTACTATTAATCACTAATAGGAATTCATACAATGGCTCTCAATTGCCACAGAATTCAATGACCTTGGATGATCTTGAATGCTAAAATATTGGCTTTTATGGATTTTTTGGCGATTTTAGATGGCAAGACACATTTCAAGAGTGAACTGCGCCGAAACCAATTGAGACAGACATAGAAAAGCTGCACATGAAACTTTCAGCATTGAACGTTGATTTCAAGCCTCGATTTTCTAGGTTCAAGAAAACCTGCACACGAGGGCATCAAAGAGCGGTACCCCGTAAAACTCGTTATTTTACTGTTGTTGACTGACAGTCTTTCATGAAAATGGTTGTAGATAGGCAGCATGCTACCTATCACAACAAGCACTAACGATGAGCTTTTCAGTCGTGTCAACATCGATGACTTTAAAAGACCCTAAACTTAAGAAATAAGGGGTTTTTATTGATTTTCGCAATCTTCGGCTGCAGCACACACTCCAGGAATGAACTGCAACAAAATGGCTGGAGATAGAGTGACAGTTTGCGAACAGGAACTGCTATAGGCTTTCACGCGTCTTGTGAGCATTAGCTCAAATTTCTTGTTTGACATGCCAGCATTGAGTTTAAAACAGCATCAACGCTGCCACCTGGAAAATCAGTGTAAAACGTGCAATAAAATAAAATAAAAGAATGCATTTTGAAAGAATACCCAAATTTGAGGCTCCATATGGTGGACTCATTGAACCTAAGAGGTCAAAACTTCAAATTTTAAATCTGTTTTATGATAATAATTTCATATGCAGGTTATCTTAGTCTGTCTTTAGTGATTTTGGTGCAATTCACTGTAGAAATATCTGTCGCTGCCTGAAATCACAAAAAATCATTAAAAACCCACTTTTTCCAGATTTCCACCTCGTTCAAGGTCATCAATGTTGGTACCCCGGAAAGCTTGTCAGCAGTGCTTGCTATGGTAAGCAGCAAGTCTATGTCTACCTGCAACCGCTTTCATGCTAAATTAGTCGATATCAGCAGTAATCATGCGTGAATAAAAGATAAATGAACACAAATCATGTAATAGGTATCACAGTAATGCAGCATAACAGGCTGTCAAAAAGCTTTAGTCATGTTCCAAAAAATAATGAGAACTAGTGTACATATATGTATGGATTATGAAGTGAAAAAAGTTAACTCTAGAAATGTGAAAGCTAACAATAAAACAGATAATATATAGCTTTAAAAAGAATGATTAATCAATTAAACAAATGCAACTAAAAATTTCAAAATGGCACTCAACTGAAACACTTTTTATGTGTTGAACAAAGAAATATTTAAAACATTTAAAACAACAGCAAGAAAAAAACAGAAAGATAGACACCGACCATGGTGAAGCCCCATAATATACATTGTATCTATCGAGTCCACAATCGTTAAGCCAACACCCATCCATTCCTGATACGACTTTGATAAAGGTTTGAGTTCATCATGTCCCCATGCATACTTCTTATATGCAGACCAAGCGTGAAGAAATGCTTGTACGATCGCCCTCTGTTGTTCATTAGCTGGACCTGCACAAACATATATAAAACAGATATAACAGAAGTTGAGACACAAACCAGTAGATTTTATTGGGCAAACCCAAGTGCAATTCAATTTTAGTTTCCTGCTCCATACTATGGCTATTAAAATGACCATGTATGTTACACAAGCCAACAGCACTGTTTGTTGTTTTTCGTTGACCAAGACTAGTCTTTCCATTGACACCACTGATGACAAGACGTCTGAGCAGTGTCAGTAATGGGTATGACATCCAATAAAAATATTTCCCATGCCCAGTATCCAGTCTTACCCAACACTGGCTTGTAGTTGGGCAATACCCAGTATGCAATACCAATAATATTGTTCTATCCCTACCTATTACAGCTCACTGATACTGTTCTGGCTATGCCAATAAATATTGCAAATGACACCATTACAGTACAGTGAATAAAATTAAAAGGTAAAGGTTGTCAATTTGTATAGCGCATCGAATTGTAAATGTATACAAAACTTGCACACATACCCGAGAAGTTCTGTTTCTGTTTCAAGCGCACCGAGGACCGATGAGCTGATGAGGTCGAATGTGTGTTAACGGGATGAAGCGTGGTCAAAACGACTGGCTGCACTTTCGGAGCCTACATGCTCAAATACCACAACAACAACAGATTAACTGCAACAAGTTACAAAAAATAACACAAACAGCAGTAGCCTGACTGAAACAACCAAACTTTGTCACAAAAGAACACATTTTTCAATTTCTGACAAATGCTGAATGTGTACACGTAACCTACATGTCAAAGGAAAAAGCCATACAATACATTGCACATAGCTGATATGGGTGTCTCATCGATGTCACTTACCGTATGCCAAATGTCAGTAGAAAAAGAAGAGGAGGAAAATAAATGCATAGACATTAAAATAATTAGACAGCTAAGTCTGTTGAGTGTGATCTCATCCCCTTTGTAGCAACTGTAACCACCGTCACTTAGTATTCACTTTACTTACCCCTGGCCAAGCTTCATTGGCCCAGATTAAATATGAAGACAGTATATCTGTGAACAGTCACCCATTTCAGTACTAACCTAGCTTAGCATCAGCATAGAGTAACTCAGCTGACATAAGCAACAATGTTGCCACCAAGGGCAGCACCAGGTTTTCAGAGCTGGAAGGTCCAGGCTGAGTAGTTGTCGGTTTACCGCTGCTACCCCTATTATACCCCCACCTTCACCCATCCAAAAAAGCTCGGATTTGCGCCAATCTCATAGGTCGGCATGTTGGAAGCTAGGGGTCCAGACCACTAGACCCCTCACTGCCCTTGGCACCAATTTACAAAACATCGTAAGACAATTTTATGACAATGTTATGACGTACGGGACATACAATGAGGTCTGTACAGTGGGCTTTCAAGTGAAAATGGAAAATTCTCTTGGTGAGCGCACATAATACGGCATAACGTCATCAAATTTAAAAAATAATTAAATAAAACTCTGAAAACTCTGTAATTTGATGTAGACAGGAACGCCACATATGTGTGTAGAATATGCCTTATAAATTTTTAGTCTTTGACAAATAACTTTTTTGGGGGGGTAATATTTTCCAACTCACACTGTACATCACTGACACTGGCGTGTTACAGACAGTTTGACACACAATAGGTCTACTTGTCTTTTGCCATTCAGACACTCTTGCAACAAGTTTCAATTAGTCTCAAGTAAGTTTGTTTATCATTTCTGATATTCTGATCAGTTGCAGCTGGTTGCAAAAAATTATAACGATGCTAGCCTCCTACTCTAAAAATGGTCCTAGAGGGATTTTGAAAAATTAGGGGGGAAAGTTGAATATTATAATTTTGCATTTTTAATATATTGCATGCAAATTCAATACCCATATCAGAAATGCAGAATTATAATATTCAACTTCCCTTCTAATTTCCCAAAGAAGGTTTTTTGGGAAATTTAATAAAAAAAATTTGAATTTTATTTGTGTATCTCTAATATACTGCAGAAAAGCAAAATTGTAATATTCAACTCCTCCCTAATTTCCCAAGAAAACTTTCCTAGCAGAAAATTTTTTTTAGAAAAATTAGGGGGGTTGAATATTATGATTCTGCATTTCTAATATAACATGCAATATATCAGAAATGCAGACATAAAATATTCAACTTCCCCCCTAACTTCACAAAAAACCTTTCCCCCTATTTTTTCTTCAGCATTTTCTCCAATGTTCATATGGTGTAGACGACCCTGAAAGAGGGGCACCCCCTTTAAACGGTGTTATTCTACCGCTATTGCCTCGTCTAATGTGAAAATGGTTGCAGATAGGCAGACATGCTGCTTATCATAACAACCACTGGCGACAAGCTTCTTAGGAATGCCAACATCGATGACCTTGAATCCCAAAAATAGTGGCAGTAGTAAACTTTTGGCAATTTCAGAATGTGACATGCATTTCAAGAATGAATTATGCCAAAATGGCTGGAGATGGACCAAGACAACCTGCCTATGAAATTTTCGGCATTGAATGTAGATTTTAGCAGTCCATGTCCAAACCCTGCAAGTTCAAGGAGGCCCCTCTAAAAAGTCATTATTTATTCGCTGTTGGTTTGTCTAGCATGAAAATGATTGCAGATAAGCAGAAACATGCTGCTTATCATAACAAGCACTAATGACGTGCTTTTTAATGATATCAACATTGATGACCTTGAATGACCTTAATCCCTAAAAATAGGCGTCTTAGCAAATTTTTTTGGCAATTTTTGGCTGCAAACGAGTGATTGCGATGAAATGGATGGAGATAGACCAAGATTACCTGCGAACAGGAACTGCTATAGGCTCTCGCACGTATCATGAGCATTAGCTCAATTTCTTGTTTAGAGTTATGACAGAATTGCAAGAAAGTAACAAAGTCGTAAAATGAGCTTTCAAAATTCGCACACAAAGTTTTTACAACAATCTTACAACATCGTAACTTGTTGATTTACAACAAAAATAGGACAAAATTTTACAACAATTTTACGACTGTTTTGTAAATTAGGTTCCTGGTTATCAGTAGACTAAGCATGGTAAGCCACCAACCTTACATCAAGCCACCAACTGTGGCCATTGCTATAATTTAATTAAAAAAACAGATAGGTATAGCAACTATAGCAACTTTCACCTGTGCCCATGCACAACCATTACATCTAGGTCTATAAATATACATCAAATTACCACTGCTGGTAGAACCTTTGTATCGAAATGCTTCAATTGGAACTTTTCTCGTTTATTTTTAACTTCCTCCAGAACTTTTAAAAACTGGTCATGTTCCAGCTGATGTCTTGATGCGCTTCCGGTAGGTCTACTACTCAAACGGCTGAGAAAATAGATGATAAACAGCAGAACCACAACAAGAAGAGAGTACAACAGTCTTCGCTGTTTCCCAACAAAAAACTTCATCATCTAAATAATGAACAAATAAATGCAAATATCATTAATAATCAAAAGCTGTAACTTACATCAAATTTAAATAGAACGGTAATATGTAACAGACAAATGAACAGCTCCACACTCCACAGGACCTCAACTTAATATATCTCAGCTTTGCTATAACATTTGAAGTCGCAATCTCCAATGTAGCTATAGTTCAGATGGCAGCTACTGGCTAAGCTGTGGTCTCAGTTCTTAAGATGTAAAATGAGAACAATCTAGCTGTAGCTATGCTCCAGATGGCCGGGCAGAGTCGGACTTTATGAGATGGCACTAAATACTGAAAACTACCGAAAACCCTAACCCTAACAATAAGCATAACCTAACGCTAACCTGAAACTAACCTAGTTGTGTGTTCATATGAAAAGGCCTTAGAAAGTTAAAAACTGTCAAACTATCACCATTCATTTGCATCCTACATTTCTGAAAAACAGCATTCCAACTTGTTCACTAACACAGAATTTCCATTGCATACCTGAAAATGATGATGACCAACGTCTATAAATGTCAAAAGCAATGATTTAAACCAACGATGTGACAGTATAATTAAAACGACCGCCATCTTGTATCGTCATCTGCTAGTAGCCGCAGGTGATCAGGGGCATGTTAAATTATGCAGCATTTTTGGCAGCAAAAAAGCACAGAGCAACTTAATGGCCGAAAAACGACAGCGCTTTCTTATTCACTGTCATACTTCGCTGACTTTCTGCTCAGGCATGTTATGCTGTGTTCGATAGTGGTTGCAAATACCGTAAGTACGACCTTCTGAGTCCGAAATTCTGTTCGGTTTATCTTCCCACTCGTATTTACTACTCGGAATCTCGTCACTTTCAACAGAATGACGAGATAATTCCGACTTTGCGACCTTGACCTTTGCACTGGTGGCTGCGGCAGACGAATTGTCTGTTTGACCGTTATTTTGCGGCAAAAGATGGTTAGAAACATTGCAAAAGTTTGCAAGATGTGTTATCTTCAACCAGAATGCCGATTATCTGTATAATAGTGACATTTAGCACATCGATATATGCATTCCAGCGGTTTTGGGCCTACGTTCAAGTGGTATATAGGTCAACATTACCGAACGCATCCTAATCATACTTACCAGTTGCAAGTTGGTATATACCGTAATTACGAGCACTGCCGAACGCAGCATTACCCACACCCACATAATGTGCTAATCGCTAACTTTCTTTTGTTTCCATTAAGTTGAACGACAGCACTTTCAACAAAGTGGAAAGCATCGATACATCGTCTGCTGTCCCCTCCCCTTTCTCTCTCTCTCCCTTTCAGTAATGCTCGGTCGCCCGCCCACCCACGGAACCTGCCCTGGCAGGCGTCTAGTGAAGAGCAGAAAGCACTTCTGGCAAAAGCGTTATCATTGCATGTCTACTCTGGTTTTGGTGCTAGTCAGAAAACCAAACCGTACAGAACAGAAACCGCGGTTTTCCCCAAAACCAAACCAAAACAAACCAACCTCGGCCAGCGTGAAACCGTAACAACACTAGCTGCAAGTAATCCATGTTGTATTTGACAATGTCAATCTTACCTTTTTCTCTGTTCTCCCCTGCTCCGTTGTCCACGAACACCTGCCTCAAAAATTCTTTTGACACATCCTCTTTTCGACATTGTATATGCTCAAACCATATCAGCCTGGCCTCCCGTACCTTGTTCGTGATGCTTGCTACTCCGAGGATGCGGCAGATGTCATCATTTCTATTCTTGTCCCTCAACCTAGCCTAGTTATAAGCTGCATTCATATCATTCAGTATCTGAAATCTGAGCCGTGTACTGGGGTATAACAAGGCTACCCTCAACCCAAAAGAAACAACGTTTAAGTAGTTTTCGGAGTAATGCTGCAATTTAGGGCCCAAAAACTCATAAGCTCACTAGTTACACTTCCAGCAACTTCTAGCCATCTCAGAAGTAAGCGGTCTATAGTCATAATTAGGGGAATGGGTTAGAGTAGACTTTAACCTTACTTCTACTAAATGTATATAGCTTGTTCACAGCTCATAAGTTTATAGCCCTAAAACTGCAGCATTACCGTTTCGGGCAAGTTTTCACTTGTTTTCGGTAGTTTTCGGTATTTAGTGCTACCGGATTTCACGTACCGGTACTACGAACAGCTGGCTGTCACATCGCGTGTCACAAAAATGATACCCCTAACCTATGTAGTACCTTCGGCGTCAGCCGACGAAGCGTTAGCATATTTCTGAATTACACACAAAAATGATTTAAGCTTTTCATCTATATCTGCCAAATAACATTAAAACGATATTATAATTATCAAATCGCCCAGGACCAACGTCAACAATTAAATATTCTATGATAAATTTCAACGCAGTGGCTACAGTACCGTCAAGACGGTACTCGAGCGCCGTCTGCTCCGGTGCCGTCGAGGCAGGCTCTGCAGAAGACGGCGCTCTAGTAATCTTGACGGTCCCATGGTGCCGTCCAAAGTCAACGCCGTCTACTCCATGCAATTTGCAACTTAAGTCTGATAGTCTTAACTAGGCTAATGGTTATTGCTAGTTATTCGTACGGTCATCCTGGATTCCTGGCGTTGCACAGTTTTTGGCGACGCAGTGACTATACACACGGCCGGCCGTATGTATAGACAAATTAGTCATGTGCACACGGCCAATAAAAAAGTTAGACGTAAATAGTGGTGACAAACAGACTTCACAGAAATTTTCGCCATTTTGCACATTTCACTGCATTAAAGCAGTGCAGAGAAAAATTGGTTATATTAATTATATTAAATTCATTTATTGATTGTAAGCTCGCTTGACCAGTGCAGAATTTGAAAACCTGTGGACGTGAATAAATGAGCAGGCACTGAGGCATCGACAACATAAGTGACGTAAGCCTATACCGTTGTAGATCTGACCGTCCTAGTGATGTCGCCCCAGCGTCTGACATACGCGCCCCCTCTGTCTAGGCATGTATAGCTCGCGTTTTGACGTCGGTGTCTGACATTTTATCTCTGTTTCTAGGCATGTGCGGCGTGCTGGTTTCGTCATTTTTGCATTGTCTAGCGGCGTTTATCTGAATTTATTAAACTACTGGAAGGCTGTGTCTTAATTTCACGTCTAGAAAATCGTCTTGTTGTGGTCTTTTATGAATTCAATTCTGCAATCCTTTTATGAAGTCTCGCGATGTCATGCGGTTTTTAGGCATGTGACCTACTGTAGAGATCTGTGTCCTCTGATGTCAAGTCAGAAATAAATACACGTTTCAGAAAGCTGTTGTTAAAAGTTTGCAGATACATTCCAGCTTTGACAAATTTTTAGTACAGACCAAAGTAACCTGCTAAGACGATCTCGCAGAAAGGCTTACAGATGTAGGCGTAAGAAAGTCAAAACATTTTAGATTTTACGTGGTGAAAAATACTGCAATCTTACGGTCGGCCGTGTACGCAGTTACCGTTTTCTATACATGCCGGCCGTGTGCATAACACCAGTCTTTCGGCAAAGGGTCTCTTGAACCTGCTGAGCTGAGCTAATCTTTAAAGCGAAACTTGATCTCACTCAGTGTGGCTGATTACTGATCGGCAATACGGAAGGCTATGGTGATATGGACCAATTAGGTGCTTCATAATTGCAACAACTCTTAAATTAGCCTATTAGGTTATTATTATCCTGATCCTAGACTGCACTGGAGCAGACGGTGCTCGAGTAGAGTCTTGACGGTACTCGAGCAACGTCTGCAGTCTACACCGGTTCCGTCTTGACGATACCGTAGCCACTGCATTGATGACACCCCCCCCTCTTTGGACGGCTTGGGCCCTGCTGGTAACTAGTTGTAACTTCTGAGTGACGTCAGTCGTGTTTTGTTTATGTCGCTTGCTGTGTGAATATTTTGCTTAGTGATTAGATATTATGCAGCGAAAAACGGCTGAATATCTTTGCCATAAATATTCTATTGTAGTTGTATTCGTTTAAAACAATTGGCATCAGTGCTTCTTCATTTCATACCAAAAAAAGTATTGACCTAGAGGTGTTCACGGACTCAAGATGGCGGCAGCTACTGGCTCAGCTGTGGTCTCGGTAAGTAGCTACAGTTACGAATGTTGTGGTCTGTGTTACAAAGCACAGAAAGCTTAGGCACACTTTTTGGTAGTCTTTTTATATTGCTTTGTTTCAGTCACAGACGATTATGACTGTCTGAAAAAACTGACAGAAGAGAGTATGCCGCGGTCGTGCTAAAGAGTGCACGCAGTGCGATCAGTGCGCGGAGCCCGTTACTACAGCCATTCCCATTTTGTGCCACTGTCCTTAACCGGCCGCCCGCACTGTATACGTAAGCAGCAGGGCTGGCTGATCGCACTGTTGACTGCTTCCCGGCGTGCGACGTGCTGCGTGCGTGCGTGTGTGCTGTGTGCCTTTCATCCGGCCGTGCACGCACGTCGTACGCTGGCGGCCACCTGCAGATAACGGCTGCGCGCACTGATCGCACTGCGCGCACTCTTTAGTATGACCCGTATGCCGGTAGCTTCTGCTTCTGCTGAGATATGCTACAGGACCGGGCTGTGGTAAAGTGCGGACCTGCGGACCGACAAGCGGATAAACTGCGGACTAAAACTTGGGGACCGCCAGTGCAAACTAGTGGGTAAACTGCGGATCATTAAAATGCGGACCCCGTGCAATCGAACGCCTAATGAGAGATGTGCTGTAATGTGTATAAGCTTACCATGGCGTTCATGTTTTAGGCCCCTGTCTAAGCGTTTACTGCTACAGTGCAGGCAGTTGTAAGTGTGAAAAAAGTTTAAACTTAATTAATTTATGATACGCCTACTTTGCAGACATAGTCATATATTGTTTATTGATATTACACAGGCTTAATTCTAGTAGTTCACAAATGAATTTCATTTTAAGGATAAGCTATAGGCCTATGTAGGCCAAAATATTGGCGCCTTGGATTCAGCTTGCAGCATGTCCATCATATATGCATATAAAAAGTCACTCAGTGAATGCAGTAAGCTAATAAAGTGTCACAAAACATGTCACTAAAGCGCATTAGAGGCGTGTATACGTGACGATGCACTATACAAATTGACGATCTTCACCTTTTACCTCTACCTTTCAAACAATAGGCCTAAAAATGGAAAGATTTCATCTTCAGATCAATAGGCCTATAGATCCTTTCTTGACATTTGGTGGCGGTTGGTGGTGTGGCGTAGTTTGTAACGCATTTCGGATGAAGCGAAGTTACTCTATGCCGGGCCCGGTTAGTACCGCGATGGGTAACTGCCTGCGGGCAGGTAAACCATCTCGGTGCAAAGCCTGCCAGCTAGGTCGACTCAGCCTTTTACCCTCTGTGGGATGGTAAAATGAGTACTAGCGGTGGTCACGCCCATCGCTAGGGAAGAAACGGCGAGTTCTGCGCAACAGTAGCCCCTGTGGCCGGGACTGCTAGTATACTGACCCAGTTGGTTAAAGGTGCTGGCTGTTAACTTGAGCCGGCCATCCGGCCGACCTGGGCTGTATGCTAGCTTAATTGGGCGTAGTATTGCAGTGGGTGACTGCCTGCAGGCAGGTGTGCCATCGCGCCGGCTTCGCCCTCGCCGGCTCAAAGCACTGTAAAGGGGATGAGCTCCCACGCAACGGACTTAGGTCTATGCGGAATCTTCTTCTTTTCTTCTTCTTCTTCTTTCTTGACATGTGGCAGGACCACAGCGTTGCAGGGGTTGCACAATTCACTGGTGCCATATGACAGGTGTCGCTTCATAGTTCTGTTTACCAGCGATGGGCAACATTGCGCTGCCTGGTCTGAGCAGGGCTCTTGCAGGTTCTTGAAAGTCCTTGAATCTGTGTCTGAAGGTCCTTGAAAGTGCTTGAATTTGATTTTCTAAAACACTGACTGAACAAGTGATTTTCAGAATCAGTGTTGCCTGATTCTGAGTGGTGCATAGACTTCGTCATTAATGTTACTTACTGCTTGAAGGTGTTAAATTGTCGAATGTGAACTGAACCTGCTTATATGCTTATAAAAGTGCTGGTTTAATTTAATTTAGTTCTCCTTCTATATCTTTTATATGGTCCTTGAAAAGTTCTTGAATTTGATTTTGACAAATGGGCAAGAACCATGTCTGAGACAATGGGCTGCTGCTGACACAGTCACATGCATCTGATGAACTGAAACAGGCAGTAGTGGAAAATGTGAGATCACAGTAATGTTGGATATCTATGAACAACCAACATACACACTACCATCAAGGTCACCAGTATGGACAGGACTACAGGCGGAAGAATATGACAATGTTAAGGAATGAACGTGCCAGTGGCAACACTCTGCAGTAAACAATGTATACATATCTCATTGATGACACTTTGTTAGGCTACCGCTACCAAGACTCAAGGACCCAGCACTACCTGAAGGTGAGTGGGTCTTTATAAACCAACTGCAAAGTGACCACTGCAGAATGGCACACACCTAACACAAGTGGGGATAGAGAAAGGAGCCAACTTGCAGCAAATGCAGACAGCAAACACAGACAGTTGAACATCTGCTGCACAAGTGCTCAGTCACACAGTACACTGGCAGCTTGACACAGCTTCACCAACTAGAGGATGAAGAAGCCATCAAGTGGTTATCGTGCTGGTGCAAGACATATGAAAAGTAAAGTATAGTAAGTTGTGTGTAAGCAGCACTTCAGAGACTCAGAGTGCATCATCATGAATTGGTAATGGGCACAAGTACCTTTTAGCATTTATCATTGATAACATAATGTATTATAATTGTTGTGAGTAATTTTCTTTTACCTGATACTGTTAGTTGTACATACATTTTTTGTTATATGTTATATAGGGTGTTAGTAGAGATGACAAGATTTCCAACACTGCAGGGTCTGTAACAGATGAATTGAATGACACAGTAAAAGCATGCACAGGAGGTACATTAACATGTATACATTGGTGTTAGTTTTTCAAAAGTTGATGTTAATCGCCATTTCATAGCATTTTTCAATTTTTTGAGATTGTCATTTTGTACTGGTACCGTAATGAAGTGACTATTTGACAGTGTGTCAGTTTTATACTAAATCTTAAAGCTGTCCTCAGTATGCTTGATATATGATAGATGACATGAGGTGAATTACAGTTTTGTAACCTGCTTTGTTGCAGAATGATTTAACAGGTAACATTTTTGTTAAACAAGAAAAGTGCACTGTAGCGTGCAGTCATTGCTATGTCAGTTGCTCATGACTCTGACATGTTTCATTTGCATTTCGTTGGCTCTGCAGTGATTTTTATAACCATGTTGTTTATTGTCGTTATTTGTATTCATATGACGTAGATAAAGTGCTTATTTCGGGAATGTTAGGCAGTTACTGTTGGCGGTGGGATGTAGTGGCTGCATGTTATAATTATCGATGTCTATAGTACTACTCTATCCATTGTTGTTTAGTAGATATTATACCAAGTATTTATATACAACCGAATAAATTGCACTGTCTTTGGATTGGATACAGTATAACTGCATGCATTTGCAGGCTTCCAAATAGGCTATAAACTATATACATTTGTTGCATACCGCAGCTGCAACATTATCTTGATGGACTTCTGCTACTTAATGACTTAATGCTTAAGTGTAATACGGATTATTATTTGCTCATTTTCTTGCCAATAGTAGAATTACTCTAACAAGATATTTCAGCTGGTAGGAGTAGTTACAAGGTTGGCTGTTATTATGTTGGTTGGCTACGTTATGGCATTGTTACCATGATTTTCACCATCAGTAGTCTGTGCCTAGCTTTGCCATCAGCTTCTGCTGTAAGAGTCTCAGAGGAACTTAGTGATGGGTTGGTTGTTATTTTAATTATCCCTCACCAGGTTGTGACAGCTACCCCGAGCAGCTCTGTCAGGTTGATGGTTGCGCATCATTGTCTTGTCGTACTTACCAGTTACCGTAAACATCTGTGTTATAAACAGCTTAGCCAGGATACATAGGGCTGTGCAGCGTTATTGGATGTTGCCATTATTCACACTGCTGCTGTGTATCAAATCTCTGTGTACGGTGTTGCGGAAATTCAATCATTGTTTGCTTCAAAATTATTATCTCAAAATAATTTCCACCTGTGTAACGACCGGCAATCATTAATGGTACATATCGTACAAAATGTTGTCTCTTGGCTGTTAATTTTATTGCCATTGATGGACATATTCTTATGATATGATGTGATATTATGCCTTGTGACTTTCTGTTTCTTATATCACACACACTGTAGCTTCAAAGAGCCAGAAAACACCAGAATCATGCTGGTGTAGTTAAAACTTATGTAGCCTGCATCACATGCAAATCCTATCATTGTTAAAACTGTTCAAATTGCACAGCCCTAGCTAGCCGTCTATTTTTCTTCTGTTAGTAATGGTAGTGGTTATTTTCGCTGGCTGTTGTCGCTGCTGCTTTCCTATGATTTTGCCTGCATGCTCATTGCTCACATATGGGTTTTATATTACTAATCACTCTCACCTTATTTGTTTTATTTAGCACATTTATTTCCATGATATTGCCCAACTTCTTTTGTTGGATGGTAATTCATGCTTTGACAGAACTGAATAAGCTGTGATGGCTGGCTTCTTGTATGGTGCATAAGTCTGTATCTGTGTGGCTGTTTTTGTAATGCATGACTTGAATGCTTTTTGTCACTTCATTTCTTAATTCTATTGTTTAGAGTCTTCACGGCTTTAGCATGTAAGATTTATGTTTTATTTTTGGATATTATATTTATATCAAAATATGAGAAAGTGCACCATAAACTGAGTTTAGAAAGCCTTGTGTGTTCTTTTTTAATGATGATTTTATTGTCCTAAATCAGAGTAAATTATTTACATGCAGCTTTACATATAACTTGCTGTCATGTCTTTATACTGACACCAACATCTTTTGTTTTTCATTGGCTTGCAGCATTAGGAACAGTTACAGTTATTAAGTCTATGATATGCACTTATTGTTAGCATCAAGTTTAATTGGTACAAAATATGTCACATTGATTATTCACACTGTTTAGACCCTGTGTTTAAGTTGTAGTGTACCACCTTCTTCAGATTATGCTTAAAGTATTAGAAATGAGTAGTATAAAAAATAATCATATGACATTTCACTCAAGGTTAGCTGCGTACCACCTGGCATGAAGTGTTTTTGTTCACATGTTGGTTGCAAAAATGTTTTGATAACTTATTACTGTATTGCTGTAACATTGAATAATTTTTTAACATTGAACTTTTAGTTGTGGTTAATGCTGGTACCAAGTTGTTTGGGATGTTTTGAGACAGGCAAATAATCCTAATAATGACAATAAGTAGTATCTAACTTAAAATTGGAAAATAAAGTTACTACTTAAGATTAATATAATGTACCCGGTACTTCAATGATTGCAATACATGGTTCACAGTTAGTTGCATTGGCAGAAAGATTGACTAGAAGTATTTTTTTATATCTTTTCATTTGTTGTAAATTGTAATGGTACAAATGTCAACATCTGCATAATATTTCTGCTATTAATCTGTTATATATTTTTTTCTTCTTAGAAATTATTATTACAAACAAATGGAATCAGTTTGGATTTGAATTTAGTTTAATTTGATTTTTGTTTTTTGTGAAATTATTTCTGCATTGTGTTTGCTGTAACATGGTTCTTATTGCCCCATGTAGAGAGGGGCCTTATTGGCTTCCTGCAGTGGTAAGTTTACACTTAGTTATGTGCTTATGCATTACAAATGGCTGCTGAATATTCATTTATAGACTGATTCGTTTGAATACTGATACTTGTAGAATGTTTATTAGCTGGATTTAGCAAAAATGACAAGAAGGTTTCTATAAATGCATTTTGTTGACACTTTTCGCTACTGGTTTTTTTAGGTTGTCGTGCCAGTAATCAGCTTTTAATGTTACCCGCATTGCTTTGTTACTTACCATTTCGTTGTATGTTTTCGCATTTGTACGTCAATTTTTCTTGATTTGTTTTATAAGAACTGGAAACTAAGTAATGCAGCATTGGTAATTTCTTCAAAGTGGACTGTTACGTAGAATGGTTAGCAATCATTTGTTTGATATTTCCCAATTTTCTAACCAGTTTTGTTTTTAACATTTAATTTTCTGATAACACTGTCCGACTATGGAAGAAGGACTTCATTGTTATATTGAAATTAAGAGGTTGCTTCACTTTTTTGTAATTAGTTAATTCTGCACAGTTGTAGTCATGCATCACCACAATAATAATGAGATATGGTGTGTTTTTGTGTTAATATTTGTCTACATCACGTAGATTTATAGCGACTTTGCAGCTTGGTTGTATATGTGTTCGACCGCTTTGTATCGCATGCCTCATGCAGGGACAGTGCATTATGATAGCTGTTTACAATACTTGCTAATGCATTATAATTATTCCATGTAATGAAACATATAGTAGTTAAACATAAGCATAGAATATAACTTGGCATGGTGTTGTAATACAGTTTGTTATTGGACACCTATGTTGGAAAGAAATCTGTAACATTATTCTCTACTGGCTTGAATGGTGCTTAGTAGGCTTCTTTGAGAAAGTATTCTTGGGAGTTTCTTGAAAACTGTTCATTGGGGCTACTCTGTAGTGAAGATGAAAACTAATGTCATTTAACCATTTTGTCAGAAAGACTATTTGCTAGAATTAGGTGGTGGGAAGCTTTCTATGTACAGATTGATGAAGTCAGTATGTGATTATGTAGTTGTTAGCATGTGTGACTTACAGTTGATTCGACTTAGGCATGACTCCTGTTACCTAACAACACTAGGGACGTTGTTCACATGCCCGTTCCTCTAGCAGTATACATTTGGCACTGGCCAAAGGGCAGTGTTGCTCTGCAGATCAGAAGATGTAAGGTGACTGACTACAGACTCTGTGGAAAGTATTTAGTTTGGATATATAGACCAAAATCTACCATATGACTCTGCTGCACCCCTGGGGGGGGACGTCTGCCTATATTTTTCTGGTGGGATATACAACGTACTTCAAAATGGTGCTTGTCTGCCACGGATCTGTTGTGGCTTAAGGGAGATATACAGGGTGGTCCAAAAATACTGTATCCATGGTAACCGATCTCAATAGCAAACGCAAAACTATCGTTTTTATTGTTTAAAATCTTCTGTTAGCCAGACAAGCATATTATGTTTTGTTGCACTTTAGTACGTATTTTTCTGGTAGTCACCGATACCTCCAAAGGTGGAGCATTCGCTCAACGCAGGTAATGGACTAATACTGCCAGATTAATGACTGGTGGGATCTGCATGATGACTCACTGAGACCAGTGTGGTCTCGGCTCCTGTTTAGTCAACTGATATTGATTGTATGCTACTGTAGTTATGACAACAACAGCAAAATAGTGATTACAGTTAGTGGTGAATGTATGCTGTTGTTGGAATTGGCTTTCGGTGATGGCAGTCAGTGTGAAAAGCAGTGCTGTTTTTGAGCTTAATATTTGTCATCAGTTAATAGGTCAACTTGCATGTGATCATAGTAGCAACTTTTTTGTCTGACTGTGTTACATAAATTAATCATTATTAGTTAGCAGTAGGACAGCTTTGAGAAGGGGTTGAAACAATATTTGCAGTTAAGTTTGTGAAATGCAGTGATTGTGATAAGTGGAGCAGTATCTAGACAGATTCTGGCAGCAGTCAGTTTGATTTTATCTGTAACTTTTTAGTCTGATATAGAAGCGAATGTGCCTTACGAGCTTTGACACTGTTTTTAGGCAACATGGAGGGCATTATTAGGGCATCATTGGTCCTGCTTCATCAGTTCTTAAAGGTTCACTTTTGCAAGATCCTGTCTAAACTGGCATTACTTTGGAAAATTAGCATTTCAACAGAATTGATGATAGCATTGGTGGTGCTGATACTGCCTTGCCTGCATAATCTTGTCTTGATAAAAATGAAAATAGTGAGGTTTGATGTCATAGTTGTAGCACTAATTAGTACTTTATTGCTGTATATTGGCTAATTGAAAGTTTTTGTTTTACTATAACGCAGTTGTTTTCGTCCATGCAGGTAAAGCTGATAGTGTAAGCATTGCCCTGTGGCAAGATTGTTACTGCTTTTCTTATTATTAGTGCATTTTACTAACCTGATGGATTGAAAAATTCATTTCTAACATTTCTTCTGTGTAACTGTGAAAAAGCCAGTTTTTGTTTGAAAAATTATTTTTGGAACATTTTTGCAGAATTTGCTATTTGCGGCTGATTGCAAATGTTAAGTTGTTTTCATTTTGAGCCACATGTTTTTTTTGTTATTTTCAGTCACATGATTTTTTCTCGTAACTTTTTTTGTCTTTACTTACATATATGACTTTAACCATGCTTTCTAGTTGTTTGTTTTTCTGTTGGCTCGTGGTTGTGATTTCCAGGTTTGTGTAGTGAAATCATTTTTTGTTGCATCATGCATTATCTGAATTAACAAACTGCATGGGTTATACAAGGCTTGTCTTTGGTTTGTAGTTAGTGTTTACTTGGTTGAAATGCTTGGCATTTAGCATGCTGGTTTGTTCAGTACGTGTAGTTATATTTTGTGTTTGTCGCTGAAGCTGCTTTTTATAAGGGATGTTGAAATTTCCTTTGTCTGTTCGGTAATTCTTTTTCACAAAAATGCGAATATAATTGATTGCTGTATTGCCGTTCATAATTTCTATTCAAAATTTAATCATTTACATGACATTCTGTGCTCGTAATATCTTGATTAAGAATTTCTGTAAAACCAACTTTAGAAACTTTAGCAAGGATTTTCACTTGAAAATGAGTGTGCCACATGAGTTGAGAAATACGTTTTGGACCAGTTTCAAAGGCTACCCAGATTGTGTTAATGGTTTCAAATAGAGGAAGGTCTAATCGTGAGATGTTAGAATCAGTGATCCTGGGTTTAATTTATACCATTGTTCATAGTGCTGTTTGATGGCACCTTATCTGGACAGTATTTAGATTCCAAAAGCCAATTTGTCAGTCTTCCAAACACAGTGTTTCAAATAGTTTAACTCAACGAGTTTTTCGTTTTTGTCGATCGTACTTTTAATGAAATTACTGGTAACAATTTTTAACATCCCTTGGTGTGTGTATGATCCATGTGTGTGTGTTGTGCCATGCCGTGGATTCTGTCACATTGTCTATTGGTTTACTGTACTGTTCATCGCTTTGGTACTGCGGCGAAACAAGGCGTCTTTTCCACTTGCTTTTATCACTAATTTCTGCAGTCATGTTTTCCGCTGTTATCAGTAACATTGGCAGTGGTGTGTGGGAGCTTGAAACAGGTAAGTTGTATACACTGTGTCCCATAAAACAAACAATCCCTTGCGTCATTTATAATATCTTTGCTACCAGTATTTTGACTGATGTTAAAAATTCTTTTGCTGATAGACTTGTGAGACAATTTGTCTCAAGATTATCATCAAACTTCCCACCACACCTAAAAGGTGTCGCTACACTATCTTGTAAAATATTATTTTTGAAAGATTGAGCCATCTGATGCGCAGCAACATGTTCCATAAAAATCTACCACGCAAATGTTGATTGCTGTACGTAAAATTTTTAGCAATATACTGCAGTTAAAAACTTCAAAAAATAATCAGAATACACTTTTTTATAATTTATGCATTTTTTGTAAACAGTGACATAGCTTTGTGTGAGATTTTGGAAAAAGCTATTTTCTGTTGAGATTAGGAGTACAGTCAAAGTTTTATGACAGCGTGAACAGTACTGTGCAACGAAATTATTTAAAATGTTTTGAAATAAGAACCGGACTTAGCAAAAGAAATAAATGAACAAAGTGGTTGTTTTTTATGAAACATGTCGCTCTGTATCTGTTAGTGCATTTTTTAACATAATATTTTACATGGATGTGTAGCGACACATTTTAAGGGTGGTGGGAACTTTTATGATGATTCTGTGGCAAATTGTCTCCAGAGTCAGTGGAAGAATTTGGAAATCCGTGACAGTTTGGAAAAGATAAGATTATAAAATAATAACAGACAAATAATACAAGGTATTGTTTTATGGGACATGATGTAGATATTATTCAGCTGAGCATGAAGGCATACTAAAGTTCTTGGTTAGTGATCTTAGTTGCTGTAGTATTCATTGGAATGCTTCTGTGTTTGTGTGCAGATGTTATTGACAAGGATGGTTCTACATATTCTGCTCTTGAATCGACCAAGATTGTGGTGAGTTTTGCTGTTTATACTATTACTGTAAGTTGACATAGTGTTGAAGTATTTTCAAGGCTAAAACAACTGCTTCACTGTGTATCTTTTTACATTTTTGTCCATGATGTTTATAAGCATTTACCAATGTTGTTACTTTCAGTATTGTTACTGTTACTGTAATGTAATCTGGCTGTGTGAAACTTAAGCAGTTTTAATTCTGTAACTGTTTTGCTTTACTATGTTGTCTCTTCAAATTTTTGTACACGATGTAAATGAGCATTTATTGATATTGTTACTCTTTACACCCATTTGGTTTTAAGGTTCATTGAACGTGCAAAATAAGCCTGTTTTGATTTTTTGTTGAGAACTTTACTGTTGACTTGTGCTGCAATGTGGTTAGGTTACATAGGTGAATGACATCTAGTCTTCAAAGCAAAACATTCTTGTTGCTATAGTTACCAATGCTACTTTTATTTGTACTGGCCTTACCTTCAGTAAATCCAGTCAAGTTAGCTAATTGAATGCACATCAGTACCTTGAATACTTTGCTGCAGCATAAGTAACAGTAGTACAGACTTGTTCCGAATCTCATCGGACAGTTATTTTGTCAAACATGAAACGGCAGTACAGAAGTGAATGATCATTTTCATTTGATGCCTTGCCAAGAGCAAATTTTCTTCGCTGCTTGTTGGATGAATGCAGAGCCTGTTCAATAGGAAATCCATCTCAGAGCTATTTTCGACTGCAGAGCATCACATGCCATATGGTATAATGCAGAGTTACCTGACACAGGTGAACTCTACCCACCTTAAACCCAACTACGCAAACTGCTTCCCAATTTGCATACACTCGAAAGATATGAGGCTGAATTGACGTGGCTGGTTGTTTATATGCTGGAAAGGTAAAGGTAAAGGTCAAAATATAGCTCTTATGAAGATTGAACCCCCCACAGAACTAAAGAGCGTCACCTGCCATATGGGATCACACAGTGTTACCTGCCACCCAACACAGGTGAACATGCCCCGCCACAGCCAGATGGGCCAGTACTCAATTTACCTACCCCAGGATAGAAGGCTGAGTTGACGTAGGTGGCTGGTTACATACCGAGATGATTTACCAGCCCACAGGCAGTCACCCATCGCAGTACTAACTTGACTCGGCGTACAGTAACTTTGTTGATCGAATGAAATGCGTTACCACTGTACCAGGCCACCACCCACCTGGAATGGTTTGCATGTCCAAAGACAGCTAGTCATCCATTCCTGTACTAACAGGTCCTAGTGTGTTAACCACTGAACCATGTTGCTGGTACATGTGTTGTGTTTTTACTAGTGTTGAATGATGCTGTTTCTGCAGTCGGATGATGCAGAGAAGCATTCTGTGACGGTCGGTCCAGAGAGCATCAGTTTGCACAATAATGCCCGTCTTGATGCAGAAACCGTATCTGATAGCTGTTGTGACACGGTAAATAGTGGATGTTTGACTGTTCAGGGTTCATTCTTATGGTTAAATACATTTCATTCCTTTGAAACTCCTGCTTTAAAAACTTGTCACTGATGTCTCCTAATATTCTCTCTTTTAGACCAGACCTTTATTTTAACTCCATTGGCTCCAGAACAAATAGGTTGGTTAAAAAAGAAAGTAAATGTGGTAGTTTTGTGAATCATATGGAATCTGTCTTAAGTATGGAAGTATGGGCTCTTTAGAAGATTGTTTTTATTGTCTGGTAGGAAGCATGGGTATTCAGCCTGTAAAGAGTTCTTGCCCACATGACATAATATTCTGTCTTGGTCACCAGGTCAAAAATGGCTTAACTGCATTAGCTACAGTAACGTAAGGAGTATATCTGTTAAAGACATAATATATATGTAGTACATTGTAGTAGTTTTATGTATAATTTTATGGAATTCATCTTGAATACGGGCAGCTAGTGAAGAACAACACAGTGCAACATGTAAGACAACTTAACTCATAGTAGTTGCAGTAGGAGTCAGTTAAGCAAATAACATGGCTAAAACTGACAGTCCACGATGACTTCATTTGCAGTGGTCGGATATTATATCACAGTCTGTGATAAGAGCTGAGTGTGTAAGCAGGTAAGTAAGTAAGGAAATAGAATATTTAGATTGCACAATGTCAGCCACTGGCTGAATCTTGAGGCACTTGGCTGAGTCGCTATTGGAACTGTAGGCCTGCTGGAAGCAGTGAGTTATAAGGAGGCGACATGAAGTGTGAATGCTAGAAATTAGTGAGTTCCAGACTGTGGGAGCTGCAAAGCTAAAACCACGAGAGGCGAAGGTCGTGTGGACGGAACGTGGAATCAACAGCAGATTGGCAGAATGTGAGAACGTGTAGGAGTGTGAATAGGCGGTGTGCCAAACGTACACGTTGGCAATAGCCCAGCCATGATTTGGTTGATGGATGTTGGTTGACATTGACTGTTGAGCAGGGCAGTGAGTTGGAGCGACTTCTGAAGATCCTGGAATCAAGCGAGAATCGTGATGAGAAGTTGGAGGCTCTGAATCGCATCGATGAGATTGCCAAGACGAGGACTGACATCAGGTAACGGCGTTGCATTTCCTGTACTTGTGCAGTTGTGAGGATGTATTGTTTATTTACACAAAATTTTAGCTATAGCACTGGCAGCAGCAGTGGTGATAGTAACAGCATATGGACATTCGATTGTTATTGTTGGTAAATTGGTAATGCTATAATGAATTTATGTTGCTTTTATTCCTTAGCTGATCTAAGGCTATGCAGTGTCAGATCAAGTTAGTTGTGAGCAGTTGTTAGTGAGCGAGCAGCTGGGTAGTTAATGGATCTTTCATTGAGCGAAATCTTGGTGAACCACATAGATTGGGGAGTTTAAACTTTGAGTGTAGGTTCACGTATGGTGGTAGGTTGATGCTGAGCCGGTTTTAGTCTTGTATTGTTTCAAGTAAACCAATTGCAAGATTTCGTTGATGTGCATGTACTCAGTATGCCAGCAGACTGGCAGCCTGATGCAGGAAATTAAGTCAGCAACAAAGTATTGCACAGCTTATTTGGGCTTAGGCATTAATTTGTTTCCGTGACTGAAGCTGTGCTGAGGACTTTGTAAACGTAGAAACCTTGCAGGAGTTGCATGTGCTTGAATGCTGAAGTCGAGGTCATTGAGTGGTAGAAAAAATGCAGATGTGTGCCTCTCTGGAGAGCATGCTGTATTATTGCGTGTGTGATAGATTAGATGTGATAAGTTCTGTTTCAGCCTGTGAGTTTATTCAAAGAAATTGTTTGTGACTTGTGTTAACAGTATTGAGCTGGATGATGAGCAGTCAGACGCAGAGTCAACTGATTCGACAACCGGCGTCTTTGCCGACATCCCTTTACCATCGACAACAACCACCTCTTCGGCCCCAGCCATTCCACTGCCTCATAGCATCTCCACCGATAGTTCTTCACCTACACTGGATGCCATTCCATTGCCCACGACTCCTGTATGTGAGAAGATAGTCACAGATGACCAGAGTGGTCTTTTTTCAGCAGAAAGTACAGCAGCAGTGGATTCGTCGTCTACAGTTGACCAGTCAGTAACATCAGTGAGTAGAGTTGGAGATGCTGTACATGCTAAGACGAGCGTTGGCACAATAACCGTCCTTCTCAACAGAAAGCTTGGCCCACGTTTGAACCGAGTGTCCATCTTTGACGGACCTGACGATAATGTGAAAGAGGTGAACCGCAAACTGCTGAAGCTGCGACGACTGAAGAAGATGAAGAAGGGCAAAGATGGCGGACAGAACGAATCAGAGGTCGGATCTGTAACTGGCCGAAAGGCTTTGCAGCAACGAATATCAGAATGGAAAGAAGAACTGTTGAATGACCCAAACTATAAGTCAAAACATCGTGACGCTAAAGGACCACTCGTCACAGCAGGACTTGCTGATGGCAGGGATAAACATCCAGATAAATTGGATGATGGTCTTAAAACTGAAGCCAAAGATCAGATACCTGCGTTAATGGTTTCAGAAATAAAAACTGAAGCAGTTGATTCTAAACTTTTGCCGAGTCAGAAATCAGATGATGCGTACATGATGAAATTGTATGATAGTTTTATGAAGGTAGCCTCTAGCAGTGATCTGGTGCAGCTGGACTGGCCACGTGAAATGGTTCAGGAAACAAGGCTGGCACCAAAACTCGTGTACAGCTGCAACCCACTGTATTTCAGTTTCCGAAAGCTTCAGCTTTTGACTCAGCAAAACAGTGAGAACAGAGAGGACTCAAAGAAACACAAGCATCAGAGAAAACGGAAGAAAAGTCGTGTTGGAAAAGTTGATGATAATGTGGCCGGTCCGAAGGACCTAAACAGTAAAGACAAGTTGGACTCACATAAAACACAGGAGGACCAGACTAATATCACAAAAGAACACACAAAAATGGCAAAGAATTTATTAGACCACAGACTGAAGAATAGGAAGACAAAGAAATCTGCAGTACAGACAGGTAAAGCATCTATTACATCTTCTCATTCTACACAGTACAATAACGATAAGCATCAGGCTGCTGCTGATGAATCTCAAAAGCATGGTTCTGGTAGGCTATTACAAAGCACACAGCCAACAGTTGCAGATGATGATTTAGCACATCTGACGGCCAAACTGAAGGACACTGGCAAAAGTAGGTGGGACACAAGTAGCGATAGTGAGCTAGAAACAGCGCAGGTTGGCGGAGGTGACCGGAAGACACGCGAAGTTGTAAGAAGGAGCAAGGTACCAGCATCGTCCGACCGTACTAAAACTCATCAACACAGTCCAGACGATCACAGTCGATCTCCCACTACTTGTCACTGGTCGTCACACAGCAGTGAAAGATCTCGTAACCGAAGCCAGGACTGGAGTCGGTCATCATCGGCAAGCAGTTACAGCCGCAGTAGCAGTTCTTACCGTTCGTCTTCGTACTCGTATCGCCGCCGCCGCCGCCGTCGAGTGACTTATGACTCATCATGGTCTTCATGCTCCTACAGTGACAGTGGTTCTGATTATAGTCAATCGTCACGTTCTTACACGCGAAGTCGGTCTGTCTCTCGTCGCCGGCGTTGGCTCTCACGGTCATACTCCAGATCTCGGTCATCAAGCAAGTCTTGTTCCCCACTTCGCCATCGTTCTGGCAGTCAACTGCGACCACATAAGAATAGATCTGACTGGCGGTCGCAGACAACTCCGAAACGACCAGTTGCCGAACCAACTTCAGCACAGCAAAAGAAAGCAACAATGCAGTCAGCAAAGGCTTCAAAGAATAAAAGCACAGAAGATGCTGGCAGTGAGATTAAGAACAATTCCAATGATGTTAAATCTGCTGCAACAGACACAGCTGGTGGTACTGTCAGCTCTGCAGAAGTGAAAGACTTGAAGCTAGTTAATTCTGAAGAGTGGGCAGAAACTGTGACTGAGGCCGCTGTTGAAGATGTCAAGTGTATTCCGACTCCAGAGGAGCACATGCAGAGCATTCCGTTGCCAGTACCAGAGCAACCTCAGAGCAACAGGTCGTTTATTGGTCCAGTCCTGCCAAGCAGTCATCCACTGGCACACAAACAAGATATCCCACTGCCGGCTACTGCAAAGTTCCAATGCATTGGTCCCAATGACCCTCTGGTTTTCCACAGCATGCCTCCACCTCCACCGCCGCCGGCTTCTCTTACCAATCACAATCGAGCAGGACCAAGTCTTGTTCCACTACCACAACCGCCGTCACCACCGGCTGACGACATGGATGACATAGCTGGTGATGAAGATCCGATTCCACAAATGCTCGATGTGAGGACACTCAAGCCAGCTACTTTCATACCACCAGAGCAAGACGAGCAATATGGAGCACTGCGACGACAGGCAGAGCTGCATGCTCGCCGGCAACAGATCCGTGCGGAAACTGGAATGGACATTGCTGATGATGAAGATGAGGACAGTACAGAGGCAGTGGCCGATGAACAGCTGGCTGATCAGGCTTACGTCGATGAACCAACTGCCGCAATGTTTTCAACAACACCAGTCATCCAGGTACCACAACACCACCTCGTTGGACAGCCGCTCAGCACCAGTGTCGCAATGATGGCGCCTGGAGCCGGTCTGGTGCCGGTACAGATGGTACCAGCCGCTGGTGGAGGTCTAGTTGGTCTGGAGCCAGGACTGGTGCCACTTGTCCAGCAGGCGCAGACGCCGCCGACCCTCCTGGCCATATCGCCAGCTGCTGCTGCCCTTGCTCGTGCACAGGAAGAGGCAGAGGCTGAAGCTCAGATGCGCCAGCAGGTGGCAGCAGCACAAGCCATTGCTGCAGCACAGAGACAGAGAACAGCCGAACTAGTTCGACTGATTCCTGGGGGTCGGATCGGAGTAGGTGCAATCAGCTCCCCAGCACTGGCAGCTCTGCGGCCTGCTGGCGTGTCCCTGCAAGCCGTCCCTCTTCAAGCCTTTGCGAACCAGCAGCCACAGCAGCAATTAATACAACTTCCAACTGGCAGAATCGTCAGTGTACAGCCGAATGTTATACCTAGTGGCGTGCAAGTTATAGCCCAGCCCCAACCTGCGCCGCTTGTTATCGGACCAAACGGAACGGTTTTGCGGTTGATACGATAGTAGAAGTTAATGTTTTTCACTGCAGGGTCTGTTTAATAATATTACTGCTGCTATATGTTTTTGCTTGAATGACAGTTCTTCTGTTATCTCCCAAAGGTGGACTTTGACTGCAATTGTTATGGTGGAGCATATTGTAGAAAGACATTTTTCAGTGATGATGTTTGTCCTGCGATTCAGTCAGCATAAATGTCCTGCTGTATGAGATAATCTGAATATCATTCAAATGTAATGTTCACTGCCAGATGTTGCACACAAGTTTTTTTCTACAAAGTTTGCATTTATGCATACACTGAATTCTGGTTACCGCTTGTTTGATGTGGTTTTCATTACGGAGTTGTATTGTGTGTTTCTTAATTTATGTGTGATAGTGTACATTTAATGTGTTTTTCAATTTACTGCGCTTGGTGAGGAGTATCATAACTCAGTGTGAATTAAATCCAGTTCATTTATTTATTTATTGACAGTGCTGTCGAGGCATTAATTTTTACAAATTTTTAAAGGGCTTTAACGTATGCATTAAAAAATGAACGCATGCATTAACGCCTCGTTACCGTATACTGCTTAAGTTGTAGGTGGCTGCATCGGGAGAGTTTCTTTAGAGACAACCGACAAACTCGTGACTGTGTCGCAGGTCCGTAACAGTATTGACAGAACTGCAACAAAACAGTTTTTAATCACATGAATATTATTTGATCGTCAAATTACCACTGTTTAATGGGATATTGGTGCTTTGCTTCACAGAATTTGGTAAATTTACATGTGTGCATTAATTTTTTAACGTGCGTTAATTCTTTAACGTGTTAATTTGACAGCTCTATATTGGACATACATGTAATCTCTGGTGAGAAAGTGTTAAAGAATGGTTGAGTATATATACAGTTTTTGACATGCTACAGCTATGCTGTAGAGCGTCAATGACAACGATGTGTTCTCTGTCCATCCATCCATCTGTAATGGATGTATTGTGCCTAAGCGTTAGGTTGTAGAGGAAAACTTTTACACGAATAACTAGCCATGTGTCATAAACCTAGGCGTGAAGAATTTTAGCCATCTGGTGCAAGAACATTTACGAATTTGGGGTTGAATGAAGAGGTGGTAAGAAATTCACTACAAAACTGGCCATATCTCTGAAACCATGCGAAATAGCACCTAGGTTGCTATTCATCACTAATAGGAAGTCGCATATTGGCTTTCAAAAGACACAAAAATCATTGACCTTGGATGACCTTAAAGGGTCATAATGCACTATGGTATGCCAATCATGCAGTATTGTGGCTAAACGGAAAGTCATAGGGTGTTGTCGATGGTACCATTGGATAGGACGCTGGCCACTTCCTATATGCTGTCAGTAGTAACCATATCTCCATCTGTAGCGGTTTGGCCGCAGTTTTTAATGGAAAATTTCAAGCTGTAAGTGGCCATATCTTGGAAACGGTGAGAGATAAGGAGAGATAGGGCCAAGGTTATTATTAGTCACTAATAGGAAGATGAGATGAAAATCATTGACTTTGTAGGTCAGTACTGCAACAGGAACTGTATAGGCTGTAATGCATCTTCCCTAGCGACAGCTGGTCTTTCTTGTTCTTATAACCCTTGTCATCTCTCCACCCCTACCTTATGAAGAACCTTCTATATATCGAGAGATTATATGTTGTCAAAGCTTCATTGGGTGAGTGGTTTAAACTAAACTGTATGTTACGTCTGTGAATAACTTACTTGTCATAAACAGTTCTGATTATGCAGTGTGTTCACTGATAACATTTGCCATTTTTGCCAACTCTTGAAGTCGAGCCTGTCACATGCTTGCGTCCTTTGTCTGTTTGTAACACATGTATTGTGGCTAAACGATACATCTTGCTGTAAAACTCTCTGCACAGGTAAACAGGGTTGTTCTACGGCTACCCTGTGGTACCAAGTCTAACCCTTCGACTTCCCTCTATTTCCCCCAAATGGGGGTGCTAACTTCACCCCAAATACTTGCATTGTAAATTGTGGCCAGACCGCTTCAGTTAGCAACATGGTTACTACTAACAGCTGATAGGAACTTAGCTGATGGTACCATCGTTGACCCCCTCCTGTTCCCCCCAAATAGCCCAGCTCCCAAAATTTGCATGGCACATTACCATGGCCAAACTGTATCAGTGCTATAGTTACTATTAACAGGCTACAGAGATTTGCATAATATATAATGCCCTATATAATGCCTCAATTGCTGACCCTTCCTTTCCCTCCAGTCACGGGTACTGAACTGAACCATCATTCACATTTGCTGGCCTTCGGACACCAAAGTACGGTCGGCCTTCCTTAGTGACAGCTGGTCTTCTTGTCATGATTGCTAAACAGAGATGAAGCAAACTATACTGAAAGTGACCGAGTACAATATTAATAAGAAAAGAAGGCTTATAAACGTGCACATCCATTAAGACAGCCTGTAGTACAGAACCGATGGATAACGATTACATGTGGTGATAGTCCTGTTAATCCATTTGTGAGCAAAGGAACATAACAATTGAAACTGTATTAATGCAAGAAAAGGCTTAACTTGAAACTTGCAAACTGCCAAGTGAAATTGTAGTTTATAATTTAGTGGCCGCAAAATTGGATGCATGGCTTTTGGTTAGTGTGTATTTTCACAATCGTCAATCCATACAAATTTGTTATATTAAATACTAATACATGCACAATATCATTCATGACATCACAGGCTGAACAGTAGTTCAAGCCATGTGTTAACGGCAACTTCTCTTTCCTATGGGGAAGCCAAAAATTCGACCCAAACAGAATCACAATCCCTGACGTGATTGAGATAAAATTTGACGTGGTTGATTACGTCGGTTAGATGACCCCTCAAGACAAAATTTCATGTAAATCTGCACAAGGGGGCTTCTCGGCAAATAGGTGAAATATATGCAAAAATTTTTATAGCCATATACCTTTTTTTCTTCCACGCACCTACAGGTCAGACCCCTCAGCAGATTTTTGCACGCAATGGCTCAAACAATGCGGTATCGGGCAAGGGTGTGCCTTTTGGGGGTTAGAAAATTAAAATTTAATATTTAACGTATTTATTAGAAAAATTCGAAATAATTACAATGGCGCCTATGGGGAAAATTAAACAATTCTTTAAACGGTCATAACTTAAGCTGTGTATGAGATAGAGTCGTAATTTTTGGTTCTAGGGTATGGTTTTCGGGGATGGCCAATCTAATGATGTTATTCAATTTTACCCCAGACCTCCCTGGTTGCCATGGCAACGAAATTTGGGACAAAATTGGCTATAACTCGGCTTGTATAAGACATCTGCGAGATTTTTACACCTGTAGGGGGAGGGGTTTCGGTGATGGGCCACTGAATGCTACCAATCGCATTTTCTCCCAACCGACCCCCGTTGCCGTGGCAACGAATTTTGGGACAAAATGGGCTATTACTCGGCATAATGTACGAGATATCTCTGAGATTCTTCCATCTAACAAGGGGTTTGGCTACTGTAAAAAATATCTGAAGCTCAATAGCTTTGTAACTGATCACCAGTAGGAAAACAGTATTTTAGTAATAAAACAGCAAATATAAATGTATAGCAAAAATCACAGAAGGTGATATCATTCAGCAGCACACTGACACACAGTCAGTGTGATGCGGGCAATGTCACCTTTTGTGATTTTTGCTGTTTTCGATGTGCGAGCTTTTCAATTTTGCCGTTAACAAGTGTATAAACTGATGTTTTGTACATTTATTCACACAAAAGTGGAATCTAGGAACAGTGTAGTAAATAGAAGATACGTCGGAAATTTGATTGAATAAGAATCTAATTGTGAAATTAAAAAAACTATATCCAATATGTTGGCCTCTGAAGATGGAACGGGTGATAAAATGTCATTCTAGCATACTTTTACACTATTTTTCTGTAGTATTTTAGCATATCTCGTTGCTAAGATGATGTAAAATGCCCAGCCCATAATGTACAGACACCTATTGATGATAATGAGATGTTAACTTAATATGCAGCTTTGATGAAAGCTAGAACGCACTCTAGCCTAACTGGGAGATATTTTTAAGATTCATGACCACACAATTTTTGGTACTACATATTCTCTATGCCAAGATACACATAATTCAAATCTAAACAGTCAACTATTTTTAGTTTTGTGGTATTTTCTTTCCAAACATTTTATGTAAATTGCTCCACTTGGAATAACCCACCCAACACAGCAACCAAAAATACTGTCAACTTGATACAGTATTTTCATCATTACAGAAGCATCATAAACAGTATAACTACATGTTCTCTACACTCCACTTATATGCCATGTCTTTAATTGCTCTTTTCTCAGACAGTCTTGTGAAATACTGTTTCTCAAAGCCGTTTGATCGGTCGACACCATCCCATCTGTAGCCTGGTCGGATACCGAAGCGATTAAGTGGCGGCTCAGGACCTTTGTAGACAGGTTTACCTACAAACAGGTTAGGTTAGCGTTAACAAAGACACACTAGACAGGATATCATTGCTTCACTGAATACACAGTCAGTACCGGTCCTGTATATCATTTTATAATGTGCCATGTGTGCAGGTAACACTCATACTTTTATTTCAGATTTTTGTTTTGTATCTAATCTGATAAATTTTCCAGAGGTTAGGATGATTTTCCAATTACAGGGTGTATTATGGTGGAAACTCAGGGTCATTTGCCTTCTCTAGTGATTGAATAATGAACAGTGTCAAAAGTTCTGAAGTGTCTAACCTTCATTAACACATTTACACATAGGTTACACAGGAAAGCAACACAAGCAAAGTAGCAAACAACAACATTCCAGGTGTCAGTAGTTTCAATTCTCAGTCTTGGCAGTCCTTTTAATACCAGTGAGACTACCATGTATGCTGCCAATATTACAGAGCAGTACAGTACTAGTACTAGTACAAAACAGTAAATATCATGTTGATCATTTTTCACAGAGCAAAGGATTTTGATACAGCAGTTTGCTTTACTTACAAAAAAATTGCCTACAATCATTTTAATGCATTTATTCATTTTATACATGTAATATATTTATTAGGATATGACCACTGTCCAGTGCCTTTGTTTCTGCTTAACTGGTGGTTTTTAACCCATAACATGGTGAGTACCCAAAATAGAACCATTAGCAATCACTAACTGCTGGTTTTCACAGGTTGGACACCTTTTGTGTTGAAATCTCTTATGTCACCCAACCAATAGTGTAATAGCACAGAAGGAATAATGTACTAGCAAGAAAATACAGGGTGGGCCAAAAAACCGGACCCGTTTGAGTGTTGATAACTCAGCGATGGTTAGTGGTAGGAAGACGTGTGATATGTCAAGTTTCAGAATGCTGTAAGAATAAATGACACATTTGCATAGTGAAGCATTTAAATATTCTTTGCCTAATAAGCATAAATCTTCATTACTCTGAAATTAGACATTTGCCTGCACTCCCATGTGCCCGAGTTCACTGAACTCGAAAAACTCATTGCCAAAAAGTCGAGATTTAAATTCTGTGAATTATTCAGTGTGGGGGCATTGCAACAGATAGCAGGCTGGGCTCAGCTGATCCTAAACACATTGACTCCGGCGATCGATCAGCTGCCTAAAAGGACTGATGACAGTTATGAATGCAAAAGCTGGGCAACTGCTTATGTCAAATTTCATCTAAACTCAACGTGTGTGTTAATGATTGTTTCACTATATGCTGAATGAAAATCAACTAAATTCATGTGTTACTGCCAATTTAGCACGATTTTAGGGGTGGGCAGATTTGTGTAAATCAGGCAAAGAATATTTAAATGCTGGGACATGCAAGTTGTACACTTTCTGTACACAATTTTGAAATTTTTGGCATATCACGCGCCTTTTCATCAATAAACATCACTAAGATATAAAAGCTCAAATATCCATGTTAAAACCATGTGTTACAGTCAAATTTGGCAGAATTTTGCGGTTGACGAATACTTATCAAATTAGGCAAAGAATATTTAAATGCATTACTATCCAAATTTGTCATTTATTCTTTACAGCACTCTGAAACTTCTGACGTATCTACCACTAACCATCGACGAGTTATCAACGCTCAAACAGGTCCGGTTTTTTTGGCCCACCCTGTATCATTAAGTTACCTTAAGCGGTGGTTATTTTACTGGTTACAGCAGCAAGTAGTGGTATGCAGGCCTGTCGAGAGCCACAGCGGGGCCCGGGGAAACATTCTTGCAGGGCCCTCAAACATTTTCACGGGGCCCCTCTGGGGAGAAAATTTTTTAATTTTTCTTATCAAAATGGTACATTCTGACGTACTTTATATTTCTGGCCGACAGCGCCCCCCCCAAAACGTCGCGGGGCCCGCAGTAGCTTAACCTCCTGCCCCACGCTCTCGACGGGCCTGGTGGTATGGCAGTGCAATTATTAATAAACAGTCAGTGACGCCTTACTTTTTGTAGTGCCCTTTTCTTTCTTCTTGCGAACATAAGCCAGCATCGTGTCACCTTCCCGTTCCTGTTCTCTGAGCCTTGCATCAAGGTCTGCATCGTCGCTGTACCTGGCAAGCGGCTTCTCCGCTTCGTGAAGTGCATCAGAAATTCTCTCGTCTTGCAACTCTTTCTGCCGCAGTCTGCCAAGCATACAACAAAAAACAACCAAGAGAATGAACACAAACCATGAGAATCAACACAAGTACCACATTAGTAGACCGAGTTGAAGAAATGCTTCAGCATGCAAAACAGGACTTGTTTTGGGAACCAAAAAAACCCAAAAATTTTTTTCTCACTTCCGGCATCTTGCGTTCATTTGAGTGACATGCCACACGTCTGCTGCCTCAAGAATGAATAGTTGTCACCACCACCAACGCAGCACTTCCAATTCATAATGACAATGTGACAATGGTGCTATACCAGATTGGTTTTACATTACATTACATGAAGCCAGCACAAATTATTTTCCTCCAGTTATTTCAGTGGAAAAACCTAAACATGCAAAATATGTGACAGCACTGTTAGACTCAAACTGCTCGACGTGACAACAAAATACAATACAAGCAGTTCTCGTCAAATACTTTCCATGTAATTTTTAATGTTTACATTTAACAAAATAGTTAACATTCCATAAAATAATATTCTATAATAATATAATATAAGCTTATACAACAAATCTAACTGCCATTTTCAAAGAGACTAAAAGACACTGCTGGAGCAATATTATAGGACAGGCTCGATACCCCTTTCAGGCCCCAATTCATGACATATGACAGTCAAATAATTGAAGGAAATTCAATGGGACAAGTATTAATCAGAAGTACATAAGTGAGTAGAAAGACAGACACTTTACCCTTTATTCCAGGCATTGTATTTTGCAGCTGTAGCCGCCTGGGCAGCATCTGTCTCGGCCTGCTTAGCATGTTCTGCTGTCAGATCTCGTTTTCGCCCGGTCGCTTTGTCTCTCACGATCGTCTGAGCATTCTTCCCCAGCAGTTCGTCCGAGATCTAAGCAGCAAATCCACATCTCTTTCCACTAACTGTCAACTGCGGCAGAACCATGTAACTGCTACCCAATACTGCATATTCTGATCTGCATGTAGTCACAAAAAGATAGCATCAAATAACTGGGGATTGCAAGAATTTTTTCTCCCAATATCCCTCACCCAAGTATTTGGATTTTTCATGCAGTTACAAAATATGAAATATTATACAAACACAAACAATGCAGCAAAATCAAGGACAAAGACGTCTGGAGAAGGGTGGTTTATACTGCTGTCAAAGCTGCTTTGGAGTTACAGGACATCAAAAAAAGATACAGTGGTGGAATTCACAAAAAATGAAAAAAATGACAGGAATAGAATATGTTTTGGTTAAATCTTCAGCAGATAAACAAGGGTAAAAGCATGCAGGAACTAACTTTTGCAAAAGAGGCGTTTTCTCGTTTTTTCAGCAGCTGTGCTTCCTTCCTCATATCAGCTGCTAGCTGCAGACCAGCTGTAGCTCCTGACAAAGTCTTCGTTTGTCGAGAGTTCTCGGCACTCTTGCTGTGCTGTTGGAAGGAGTGCTCAGAGTCTCGGTTAGAACGTACAGGAGACAGGTCAGAGTCGGAGTCGTGTCGATGACTGGAAGTCTTTGTGCGAGGAGGTGATAGATCAGAGCCCGAGTCATGGCGACGGCTTCCAGCGTGAGCTGTCTTTATTGCTGACCTGTCTTTGGCTCTTACTGGAGACAGGTCAGAGTCGGAGTCATGCCGATTCCCAGGTGTAATTGAATCATCACGGCCACTGGCTCGAACTGGCGATAGGTCAGAGTCGGAATCATGGTGACGTAACGTTTGGCTGCCAGTTCGAACTGGTGAAAGATCGGACGAACTTGAATCAGAATCGTGTCGCCGGTCTGATCGGTGTTTGATTCTAACTGGAGAGAGGTCTGAATCAGAGTCATGCCTTCGCTGAGATCTGTCTCTTGGTACATCAAGATCAGAATCAGAATCATGACGCTTTGTAGCAGGCACACCTTGATGGCCTTTGGACAACTTCTTGGTAAGTTCTGCACTGTGGCTCACCTTACTGTGTGACTGATAGCCATCATCACTGCGAGTATCTGCAAAAGTGTAATGTATGCATCATTATCCCATATATAAAATTTAAATGCACACAGTATCTGACCCACAAATAATCAAGTGAAATGCTACTAAGGAAATAAATGCAGCATACAAGTTTGAGCTTTCAACTAAACTACTTGCAATGTTCACAAAACAAGCAAGATCCCTTGTTTCAGGGGTCCTTAGCTGAGATATGGCCACACGCCTAAAGCCAAAGTAACTATATGATACTTCAGTACTATAATTCCCAAACCAGAAGTGCAAAATGCATAAATCAGGCAGTCACTTTATGAGCAAAAACACAACAAATATAAAACTGATTATTATTGATTCCGATCTATGAATTTGAAAATCAATAATAGCACTCAAAATAGGATGGACATTGATCAACCTCTTACCATATTTTACATACATGCAAAGTTTCAATTTCAGATCTACTTGTATAATTTTTCAGATATTGTTTGACAAAAAAACATCGAGCCAACTGGCTCAGCTGAACACTGCAGAGCCTTAGTTCCTCTGAAGAACAAAAGCACTGACACACTATGAGTTTACTGGACAGAACATATGGCTTAGTGAGAAGAGCCTAGTTACCTGGCTTCAGACTGACCAACTTCCACTGATTGCTCTGGCGAAATCGTTCCAGCTCCTTCACATGCTTTGGTCTCTCGTCGACAAACTCTGCCACAGCTGGACTGTCATCACCAATGTCATCATCGAGAGTATTGTTAATGTTTTCTGGCAGTAATGTCTCGAAGTCAACATCATCATCAAATATCTTTACTCTGACAGTCAGTCACACCACACCACAACACCAGTAAAACACATGTAAATTTGATATACTATTCAGTTCAGATGAACAGACACATTCTCATGCATTTAGAAAAATTACCAGCTGCAGTTTTAATGTTCAAACAATGGCTAGAATATCTCAGCTGCTTCTTTCTGCTAGTAAGTTGATCATTAAGCAGGCCACTGAGTCATTCTAATTAATGCTTTTACTTTATAACCTTTGCAAATGAACAATTTAGTTCACTAAATTTTAATTCTGCAACTGAACACCATTAAAAACTACTCTTCCACATCATATTGTTACTAGTCTCTAGATATATGTTACATCTGATGGTAAGTAGATTCTGTGTCAACAGAAGTCTGTTACTCATGAGCTCATGCCCTCAGCAGCGGTCAGAGCTAGTGAAGGTTGAGCGCCAGCATATAGCCTAATTCGGCCTACCACTAACTTTTACTAACTAGATGTGCTATAATATCAAAAAAGTGAAATATAAGTTTGTACCGAGACTTGCCAACAACCAGCCTTTTCTCCTTTTTCTTCTTTTTAGCAACAGGCTCATCGGACATGTAGCGTTTTAAGTACTCAGCTTTGGAGGTCATCATGCAGCTAACAACAAACAAATTCACATTGCAGAATCAACTTATTTACACACAGCTTCATAAATAAATCAGGCAAATTCGTTTACTTCTTCCTCTTCTTCTTCTTTCCATAATGTACAGATCCTCTTGTGAGTATGCCGAGTAATGTCGTACATGGCAGGTGTGCATGAAGTGATGGAAACAACTGCTGAACTCCAATAACAGAACAGATAAAAACGTGCAAAGCCTGCCAATCGAGACTTGAACACCTCAATGGAAGGAGACATGAGGACAACAGAAGACAGGTTACTCCATATCCAAATGGTCGCAGAAAAGAAGCTGTGTCTGGAGGCATCAACACACCCAACTGCAATGCAGAATCTACTTACTTATATACTTACTTATATAACACATCTGCAGTTTGTTCTAAATACGTGAACAGAATGGGTGCACCACGACAGACTATATAATGACCTACAAACAAAGTTAAATACCCAAAACTAACATTTTTAAGCTGTAAAAGTTAACCAAAAAGGTTTACTAAGCGTCTACACGAGTTGCACAATCTTAGCTATAATGCTAGACTTGAAGCACTAAATGAGCATAGTCTTGAGAGTCGTCGTATTAGAGCTGACCTTACTTTTTGTTATAAAATGCTGCATGGGGTAGTAGACATTGACTGTCAGAAATTTCTTAAACCAGCCCAATCGTCTGTAACACATGGACATCCGTTTAAACTCTGTAAACTCTCATGCCCATCTGCTTTTATTGCTAGCTCTTTTTGGCACCGGGTTGTCAACATGTGGAATGCTCTCCCAGAAAATATTGTTGCAGCCACATCCCTGGCAATGTTTAAAGCTCGACTAAACGATTTTGACTTGGTTCGGTTTACATCTGCGTTTTAACAGGTTTTATTGTGTTGTCTTATTCGTATGTTTTTTTTCTTTTTTGGGGGTCCATGTAAGAGGCTCTTGCAGCCCTTTGTG
>Ga0209367_1000126_pt1 | contig 54512 bp, 28 predicted proteins | sample WorMetLIZISLAND2_FD_187412 | JGI IMG/M metagenome (GOLD analysis project Ga0209367, IMG submission 187412) | Marine gutless worms symbiont microbial communities from Max Planck institute for Marine Microbiology, Germany - Olavius geniculatus... ...
CACCGAGAATGGTCAGATGACATTGAGCAGTGGTGTGGGACAACCTTGCAGGAGTTAAGCCACGCTGCCCTAGATAGGCAGCGGTGGGCAGCGATAGTAAGAATGGCGTCAGACACCAACGGGCATTGAGCCCACGGTTGTCGATGATGATGATGATGATGATTCGTAGGTCTACTCCTGGGTCAAAGGCGGTCAAACTTCAAAGTCAAACGTTCGTCGTTCGTGACATTATCGTTTGCTTACTTGTTGTTTATCTAATTAGTCATTCGCCATTTTGTTCCTGCTGTAAATAAACAGGTGGAAGCTAAAAGTTTTTCTATGTTACGCATCCTGAATGTGTCAATACTGAGACTTTGATGCTGATTTATGAATGTTGTTGAGCGCGTATTTAGAAGGTGTACGTTTGTTAAGTCCGCCGAGTTGTGTCAACCCAATACCCGGTACTGTGTTATGACAAAAACTGGTCGGTCAAAGACGACGGGTCGACCGGCCGTCGTCTGGTGTGGTGATAGGCAATCGCCGACCCTCCAGGATGAGTGGTTAAAGACGAGGGGTTGACGATGGGTTATAGTGACAACCAGACGACGGGCTTACTACCTGCTTGTTTACCTGCATGTATTTTACTTATTCCTTCCATTCTGTTTAAAATATTACACTCTTCTTTTGTGAAAAATGCTTATTTAATACTATTTAATAAGGAAATGCAATGGAATATTTACGTTTGCAGCATTGCACGACGTCTTAGTTACATCATCCTAGGGTGTCAGTGATCGCCATCCACACCAGTTGACAGGCCGGCTGCAATGACTCATCAGCCCTCAGCCCGTTGTGTTTTAGACCGAGTAACCGACTGACAAAAACCGACCCAAGTCGATGCCCCATTTTGGGCCTCACCAACTTATTATTTTGATATTGATTCTAAACTCATTCTTTCAACATTATACCTTAATTTAGCTCTTTAAATATATATAATGTATGTAATGTTTAAGTTTTGCTGTTGGATTTATGCTCATGTTAGACAGATATAAATAACTAAGTATGGATATTTAGTTGATGATGTTCATTTAATGCAATGACATTGTATTCACTGTGGCACGTTTTTTAAATGCACGGTTGACTCCAGTATTTTGAGTTTTTACGTTGTCATTTAACTACGGTATTTAACTTACCTCTACTAGGCCAAATTTTTTTGTTTTCCAAAGAATTGAACATCTTTATTTACTGCTAAATTGTGAGCACCTGATTCTGTTTTTTTGCATAACTTGTTAAATAAATTTATTCAAAAAAGTTAATCATTGTGTTGCAGGAGTTTGCTTTGACTGAAACTAAGTAAGCTGTCATGGAAGCATATGCACAGCCACCCCACTCTTCCCGTCAAGCTGGTGAGTTGACCTTGTTACATCTATTGCTAACTAAAAGTACATGATGACGGAATTTTTTTTACGTAAGTCACTCCAATGCACCAGTGCCTGTTATTAACATGACAGTCTACTAACGCATGAAATATAAATTTAAGATTACACATCTTAATGGTTGTATTTTCTGTCGAATTGAATTACGTGATGTTTGAGTTACATTATATATTCTTTTCAAATAGTACTTTGTCGTCAGTATTGGTAAATGCTGTGCTGTAAGTTTATTATTGATATGATATATGTAGTGGTCTGTTTTCTGTGTTTTCTGTTTAATTAGCATGACATTGTCTGCATCCTTGGATTTAATCATATTTTAGTATTTCTGTCAGTTACAACATGGTGTCCCAGACTGAGTGTTTGTGTTAACTGTAGACAGTGTCAAAAAGTTAGGCTGTTGAAATGCACATAAAAATGCTCAAAATTTAGTGGTTTATCTTTGAATAAAACAGTCACCTTTGATGTCTAAATCAGCAGGCACAACTTGCGTCGGTATATATTATTTGTTTTTGTACTTAATTTTGTTATTGTCTGTTGTCTGCAGGTGGCAGTCAGCAGTATTACAATGTAGAACCAGAGCCTGTGTGGCAACCACAGCCACAGTATTGCTCTGTAACTGACCCGGTCTCTTCCGCCCCTCGATATCCACCAGTAAATGGTGCTAGATATGCTGACGATGGCTATGGACCTGATCTCGACTCAAGTGGACATTTTGATGGCGTTGAACCGGGCTTCACACAGCAGCAAGTCAATGGTGCGGGTTTAGTTATTTCAGTAGCCTACTTGTTGCAGTTCTGCAACCAACGAAAGGAGTTCACTTTTGAAACTGATGTATGCTCTGTAGCCGCTTCACAGTTGACATTTTTGGATTTTGTGTTCACTATGTTCCTGATATGTGTACAGTGGGTTTAATTTTCACCGAACGGGTGTTTTCAGTGCATATTAGGACAAAGTTTTGTGCATGTTAATCAAAGGTCACGACTCTGTAGTGGGGTAAGTGGATTTTAAACGAACTGATTTGCTCCCCATAGTGACTCAACACACTAACAATAGTCAGTGACATCTGGTAGAGGCATACAAAACTTGCCACTATGCATTGAGTTCTAACATGCTAGATGCCTTAGCAGTGAACATCTGCATGTAAATTTTGCACGCATAAAAGACATGACCGCATGACAGATAGAGTCACTGTTCGTGTGTCAGACATGAACGTTCAGTTGAACCAGACTCGCTCACAGCGTGTGCGTGCAGCGATGTTCCCAGAGACGCTTGAGGAAGGATTCCAGATTCCATCGACACAGATTCATCGTGATCAGTCGACGGCTGTGCAGCGACTGGCTGAGCCGTCGCAGATGATGAAGCATGCCGTCGTTAACCTAATCAACTACCAGGTCAGCACTCATTCACTCGTTCACTGTTTCCTCTCCACCAGTGGTCAGAGTGAGATACTGTTTTGCAGGGAACATTTGTGTGGGCTTCAGTCCCTTTATATGAAGGTGAGATTTGGAAGGTTCGAATTAGTAGTTGTAATTTGCATATTGTTATTCTGGTGAAGTTGAGCCTACAGGCAATGCTGCTTAGTGTCAAATATTTTTCGCCCTTGTTGTTATTGCTGCTGCTGCTGCTGTTATTAGCAAAGAACCAATTAAGTGACTCCCATCCATTTTATTTTGACAATAATGATTGAACCTCAGTAATGGTTGAATTTGTGGCACAAGAAGCCGACTTCTAACAATTACAGTGAACCACTTTGGTTTGGGCCAGTTTGGTTTTGGAGCTAGCTAGCTAGCTATAGAGCGTATTAGCTATGGTAATTCTGTCCATCTGTCTTTTACGACCCGGTACCGATCCAAGACCAGGTGAGATAGAAACTGCGGGTTTTCACTTTATGATAGAATAGTATTTCTAGTATTTCGTGACAAAATTTCATGCCACTAGGTGAAAAGGGTCCCCACGAATGAGGGGGCAAAAGAGGGGCACCCCTCCTAAAAAGATGTTATTCTACCGCTATTGGCTCGTCTGACGTGAAAATGGTTGCAGATAGGCACAGACATGCTGCTTATCTTAACAAGCACTGGTGACGAGCTTCTTAGAAATGTCAACATTGATGACCTTGAATGACCTTGAACCCTTGGGGGTTTTAGTGATTTTTTCACGATTTTGGGCTGCGACACCCATTTCAAGAATAAATTGCACCAAAATGACTGGAGATAGACCAAGACAACCTGTGTATGAAATTTTCAGCATTGAATGTAGATTTTAGCAGTCTTAAGTCCTGACCCTCTAGATTCAAGGAGGCCTGCGCATGTGGTTGTCAAAGAGGGGTACCCCTCTAAGAAGTGGTTATTTATCCGCTGTTGGCTTGTCTAGCGTGAAAATTGTTGCAGTTAGGCGCAGACGTGCTCCTTATCATAACAAGCACTGGCGTCGAGCTTCTTAGAAATATCAACATTGATGACCTTGAATGACCTTACACCTTAAAATATTGATTTTAAGTGATTTTTTGTGATTTTTGGCTGCAAAAGCAAATTGCGACAAAATGTATGGAGATAGATCAAGGTTACCTGCGAACAGGAACTGCCATGGGCTCTCACATGTTTCATGAGCATTAGCTCAGATTTCTCGTTGTCATTTCCCATGCTGATATGTTACTTATTGTGAACCGATTACTGAAATCATTGAAATAATAGATAAATAAGTAATAAAAATCAGCATTTTTTGTGACATTTGTGACCAGAGTTAAATGAATAATTGAAGGTAGTATTTTGTGTGATCTGTGTGACACATTGAGTAGTGTTTGGTTGTGTCTGTGGTGTTAGGATGATGCCGACTTGGCAGTGCGAGCAATTCCGGAGCTGATAAAGCTGTTGAACGATGAAGACCAGGTCGTGGTGGGCAAGGCAGTGGCCATGGTGCACCAACTGTCAAAGAAGGAAGCAAGTCGTCATGCGGTCATGAACTCACCACAGATGATCACCGCACTGCTCAGAGCTGTGTCAGGTGCAGTGCTTTCTTAGTGAGCTAAAAGATTACATTATTCTACGTATATACTCTCTGTAAGTTTCTGTATATATTTAGCATTTCAATAGATGATTCACAGTTCAGTGCTTTTCCATTGTGTAATGTTAAGACTGTGAATTTGTAATCTATGTGCTTTCCAGGTCATGTTTAGAAATGTTTTAGAAGTTTGTGAAGTGAGCTTTTTGTAACATTATGTCAAAGAGTAACAAATTGTTTTAGTCAATCAGTTAAAATGCATTTATATAGCATTATATGTCAGAAACAAATGAGAGGCAGTCATAGGCACATAAGACTAAGCTGACTGTTTTGGTTTGTATAGGCAATGTCAAACAGTTTGGTTTCTACAGTCAGAACCTTGACATATTTATAGACAATAATATCTCAAACATGTTAGCACTGTGTAAATGTAGAATATAGCACTTTGCATAGAAAGTTATATTGCATAAAAATATAGTTTTGTTGCTTGATAATAGCTGTCTGTTGTCAGGTGGTACTCTGGAGCCGGAAGCAGCTCGCTGTGGAGCTGGTGCTCTGCACAATATATCACACCATCGCCAGGGTCTGCTCACCATCTTCAAGTCTGGAGGCATCCCGGCACTCGTCAAAATGCTAAGGTTTACTTAATCTTGCATGATATATACTTTGTAAACTGTGTTCCATATAATACAAAGCCACGTTGTTTCTCAACACAACTTTTACGGTTGTTAAGCTATTTGTTATAATTTTTAATTGTATAACTTTGCACCATTTTTTTGTATCCAACAATGTTAGATTTTTTCTCTGTGTGATGCATACACCTTTCACTTTTTTATGCACTACCCCGTCCGTATATGTTTGTCTGTAGTTATCCAATAGAGCAGGTCGTGTTCTACGCCATGTCCACGCTACACAATCTGCTGCTACACCAGGATGGTGCTAAGATGGCCGTTCATCATGCAGGTGGACTGCAGAAGATGGTCTCGCTGCTGCCGCATAATAATGTCAAGTTCCTTGCCGTCACTGCCGACTGTCTGCAGATACTGGCCTACGGCAACCAGGAGAGCAAGGTACAATCATGGCAAACTGGCCGTTGTCTCGTTCTTTCAGTTAACCGGTCAGCTAGTTAGTTAACTGCCATTTAACAGTGTTTGTTGATAGTGGCAAGTAGTGGCCAGTGGCGGTCCAGCGTCAGCACACTGGAAACCCACAGCAACCGCGGAAGCAGTGTTTTGCAGCTGCAGACCCGAAACTATGGAACAGCCTTTTAGTTTATCTGAGACTGATCAACGTTGACTTTGAAGAGTGCTATCGACATTATTGTTTGGGTGTTAAGATCATGGCACTACGTGACGTAAGTGTTTACTTGCTTTTGGCGTGTGGTGTAGTTGATAATAATGGCGAGTGGTGGACCTCTGGAGTTGGTTCGTATCATGAGAACAACGACATACGAGAAGCTCCTTTGGACGACGTCGAGAGTACTCAAAGTGCTGTCTGTCTGTCCCAGCAACAAGGCCGCCATTGTTGATGCCGGTAAACTGTAGTAGTGAACCTTGTGTTTAAGTGCTAGTAGCAATAATAGCAGTTCTAGTTGTCTAGTAGTTGTCATAGTCAGGATAAATACAGCCACTGTGTGGCTCGGTAGTCTAACGGTAACGTGCCGGACTTGTAATCCTGAGGTCACTCAGGGGTGCAGGTTCGACTCCGCACCAGGACACTGCCAGGTAACGACCTTAGGCAAGTTGTTCACACACATGTGCCTCTGTCACCAAGCAGTATAATTTGGTACCGGTCAAAGGGCGGTGATGCCCTGAGGCTGGGATGGTAACCGTAGGTCTGGCGTTGCACTGGCCATGTGTCACGGACTCAAGTGGTTTATCCACCTACGGGCTCAACGGCCACGAGTGGGAGATGAGCACCCCGCCTATGCCGCAGCTGGGGCATGGCTTTCTTTACCTTTTTTACTGGCAAGTGGCATTGCATTTGGTTCATCCCAGCTCAAGACTTGTTTAGAACTGTAGTACAAGTGTAGTAGTATACTGTGTCTCAAAAAACGTCCCCCACATTTTTGATTGTAACTTTGAGAAGAGTTACCAGATTCTGATAATTTCTGATGTGAATATTCTTGACACAACTTGCCATTAAATGACCATTCAGTTTCCCACCTCACCCAATGTTTGCTTCTGCACTACAAGGAAATGCAGACCAAGCGAAATATGCGTTGAAATTATATGCAAAAATGTGAAAAAACATCTCCGACATTATTAATCATAACTTAAAGAAACATCATCAGATTTTAATAATTTTTGGTCTAAATATTTCTGACACCACTGGCTACTGAATGATTATTTCAGTTACCACCTCACCTAACTCCTGCTTTTGCAGTACCTGGGGAAAACCGACCAAGCAAATCATGTGTTGAAGTGAATGAAAAAGTGAATGAAAAAACTTCAATAAATTCTATCTATCCCGATCTCTGGCCCCCAACAGCCAGTTGATTACAAGGTTTGACTGTCATAATGCAATGTGTCTACCAGATGACATTCAGGAATGTTTATGAATTCAAAAAGTGACTGGTGAAGTCTGGATTAGTCTGAAGCAGAACATTATCGATACTGCTGTCAATGAATGCAGAAAGCATCTCCATGCCTGTGTTCGCACATTGCACCTATATTTTAAGCAATTTTGCTGTAGGCAGTTGGAAAACGAAACAATTAGATGAAATGTCTGCCAAAGTGTCCAGAAAGTTAACAAAATATGTTTTTGTGTGTTATTTAGATTAAGCAATAATACTGCATTAAGTAAAAAAGCAATATGGCATTGGTTTTGTTTTCCTCAGGTAGTGGACCAACAAACTTTGGGTGAGGTGGGAAATTGAACATTTATTTAATGGCATGTTGTTTCGGGGAAAATTTGTATTAAAAGTTATTAAAATCTGAGAATCCTTTTTCAAGTTACAGTCGAAAATGTTTGGGATGTTTTTTTTGAGACACAGTGTAGTTTTTGTAGTAGTTGTTCTGGTGGTAGTTCTTGTGGTTGTAGTTGTTGAATTCTGCTTACAGGAGGTATGCCAGCACTGGCAATGCATTTGGTTCACCCAAGCTCAAGACTTGTTCAGAACTGCTTGTGGACACTACGCAACCTCTCGGATGCTGCAACTAAAGTTGTAAGTTAATACTTGCTAACGAATTGTAATCGAATTTGTGTAGTTTGTTGTTTTTTCCCGAAAGACTTGGAACAGCTAGACATTGGATTGGATGATTTGTCTTCTCTTACATGTCAGCGATGTGATCAGGCAGATGAGATGTTGGCAAACGTAATGACTGAATGTCCGATATTACAAGATGCATGCAGTATCCACTTTGATGAGCATAATCCCATTACTTTCTTATTTGATGAATCCATAGTAGCACTCAATTTCATGAGGGATGCTGGCCTTTTTGAGGCCAGTCGTTTATGATCCTTAAAGATTGAGCGCCAGAAGAAAACAACACCTCTTACATGTGAATCAGTTTGAAGGTTCTTGAGTGCTTCGATGCTGTTGTTTTGGCGCTGTTACAAGATGCATGCAGTAACCACTTTGATGATCATAATCCCATTACTTTCTTATTTGATGAATCCATAGTAGCACTCAATTTCATGAGGGATGCTGGTTTTTTTGAGGCCAGTCGTTTGTGATCCTTAAAGATTGAGCGCCAATAGAAAACAACACCTCTTACATGTGAACCAGTTTGAAGGTTCTTCAGTGCTTCGATGCTGCTGTTTTGGCAGCAAGAAGGATACATTCAGCCTGTAAACAGTTTTGCTCCAGAGTTTCTAGCAACTGTGAAAAATTTGGCATGTTAAGGGATGGCTTCGATTGTAGGTTTCTGGAAGTTAATGCCAGGCAGCTTTGACACATTTCTGCATTGTTTGTAGTCACACTGTACGTAAGTCACACAAAATCCAGTGGTTTGATGCCATTCTTTGGCCAACGTCAACAGCATCTGGCCTGTATTTGTCCATCATTGCATATTTTAACATATCCTGCAGGTTTTTCTTTGCTGAAGCAATTTAATTCAGAGCAATTCTGAAAACATGTACTTAGAACAACAAAACATCTGTAGAGTTGTGAATGTATTCCAGCAGTCATGGCTACTGTCTGATAATGCAAGCATTTTGCTGTTTGTTTTGGTTTACTGTGCAGTTTCCTGACGCAATGTATGTTCACTCTGTGCAGTTATAATGCATGTGTGAATGCTTATATAGATCCTGGGAGCTTTAGAATAGGCTTGATTCATTTCTTCGCCGGATGGATGGCATAAAAGGCAACTGAACCAGATTTGTATTCATAGTTAGCTTATATGTGGCTGTGTGTGCGTGTGGGAATCTTCGGTTGGTTAATATTTTGTATGTGTGTGGTAGTTTATTATTGGAGTTTAGGTTTTTTTGGTTAGTTTGCTTGATTTTACACTGTTGTATTTTGCTGTACCAGTGCAAATGATTGCCTGGTGTAACTGTTAGTGTTGTGCAATACCTGAAATTGGTGCCACAATAATGATACCATCTGAGGTATCGAGTATCGCAATACTACCGCGATACTGGAAGTTTATATAAAACGTTGGTCCACAGGCCCGTCGAGAGGGAGGTAAAGTTTTCCCGTGCCCTGCAGCGTTTGGATGGTCCCACCATCACTTAAAAATCTATGTTTATTTTATGTTTGACAAGCTTCAATGTGAGGTGCTTTTTTCATTGGTGTCACACAGTGTGCAGTATTTGTCAACGGTAGAGCGATTTAATTGCAAACTGCATGGTATGGAAACTGGTATTGTCACGATACCTGGCAGTATCGTGGCACTGCGATATATCGAGACCTCTTCAATGCTGGTGATGAAACATTGGTACTCTTGATACTTATCGATGTATTGAAGGTATCGCACAACACTAGTTACTGTCTCAAATGACCAGTAGGCCTGATATTTTGTGTGGGACATAAAAACTGTACTCACTGACCATTGATTGTTGTGCTTTTAGGAAGGAGTGGAGAGTCTGCTGCAGGCCGTGGTGCGTCTGTTGACATCCGAAGACATCAACATGGTGACCTGCGCCGCTGGTATTCTGTCCAATCTGACGTGCAATAACCACTACAACAAGGTGATAGTCTGCCAGGTTGGAGGCATCGAGGCTCTGGTACGAACCATCTTGCAGGCCGGCAGTCGCGATGAGATCACAGAACCCTCGGTATGTAGTCAGGGTCTTTCTGATGTGTGCTTATGGTATCAAATTGGTAATAGCCGATGGTCAGCATTTAGGTAAGCTATTTCCCAATATAACCAGCCACTATGTTGACTTAGATTTGGTAATGTATCGGCTTTCATTCTGAGTAGTAATAAATGCCATTAAATGGTGATAGTAAATGCAGTACTACTGCAACCTGTGGTTCAAGCTGATTTGCTTGGGTGTTGTGCTGCGTTAATAAAAAACAGGATGAGACATCACGGTTGCTGTGTGATCGTGACAGCACCAGAAACGTTGGCATTGTTATTACCGTCAGCAGATGTTTGCGTGGGACAAGTTATCATGTCGAGGCTGATTAATCATCATGGCTTACCAGCACTCTGTTGTCAGTCTTGTGTTTCACCTGTACTGTGCATTTAGTGAAGTTGATAATTATCACCGCTGTTCTGTTGACACAGGTGTGTGCACTGCGTCATCTAACAAGTCGCCACGTCGAGGCGGAGGCTGCACAGAATGCTGTCCGTCATCACTATGGCTTACCTGTGCTTGTCAAATTGTTGCATCCTCCCAGCCAGTGGCCACTGATCAAGGCCGTCGTCGGCCTCGTACGTAATCTGGCGCTGCGTCCGGCTAACCATGCACCACTGCGTGAACATGGAGCGATTCCTCGCATTGTGCAGCTACTGCTGCGAGCACACCAGGACACTGCGCAGACCGTGAGTTACTGCAGTAACAGTGGGACTTTTTGCAGATGTTTGTTAATTAATCTCTGTCTGGCTATTCTGAGACTGGGTTGTGAAAATTAGAGTGCATTGTTAAAGTGTTGTCCGAGACATGTCTTGAAAATAGATGACTATAGAATAGTTCGTCATACTATACATGGGAGCTGAGGCACTAGCTCTGAGGGAAACCCGTGATGGTGCAATTCATTTTTCGGGGCAATTTAGATGTTTTTAAAGTATGATACTGGCAAATACATTGTCCAACTGAACAAGCGTATTGCATATTGAGTACGGATGCAGTCATGTGCCGTCAAGGAGGAATACAGCTAGACTAAGTTTGAAGTGGGAAAGGTTTACTGTTAGGAGTGATGGGGGTTTGACGTTGGAGGGGCGCTTGCATAATGTGTTTGTGTCAGATGGATGCTTTTGCTTCGTAGAGACACAACAGCATTGCTCTGTGGTTTATGTGCGTGTGTGTGTGTTGTTATGTGTATGTTGTTATGTTAGCTGGGAGTGGATGGGCTGACACAGAGCACGTACGTGGACGGAGTTCGTATGGAGGAACTAGTGGAAGGTACGGTTGGAGCTCTGCACATCCTCGCCCGAGATATACACAACCGTGTCGTCATCCGCAGCCTTAACTGTATTCCTCTCTTTGTCCAGGTCTCTGTCACTATGTTGAAACGTCTGAGTAATAGTAATAATAGTAACAGTAAACGACGGTGTTTGGCTATAACGCTGACTTTTACCTTTAGGTAAAAAAAAGGTAAAGGTCATCAATTTGTATAGCGCATCGTCGCAAACACGCCTCTAATGCGCTTTCGTCACTAACCAGAGCCGCCTGGCACACAGCCACCGTGTGCAGCCTGCAGACACAGGCTGGCGCAGCGGCCGGCTAGGCAATCCCAGTCAGCTGTACCAAGGTCCCCACCTTCCATAACCCATGTAAATGAGTTACAACTCATTTTACCGTCCCACGGAGAGTAGAAGGCTGAGTCAACCTAGCTGGCAGGCTTTGCACCGAGATGGTTTAGGTGCTGTCTTCATGGCACTACTACGGCAAGAGTTTGGCCGGTTCGTTTCGTGGATGCTTTTCCAACAGCATCAGCTGGCTGGTGACCTTTGGACCAAGCCAGTCAGCTTTATGCTAAATGGCCTTCTGTGTGCATAGCAAACGCACTGATGCCTGGTTCAGGGCTGCCGGGTCACCAGCCGTGAGCGGGTGACACTTGCAATTTAACCTCGTCACGCACTCAGTCACGCAAAGTCAGTTATCACCTGCCAACAATGAACGATTCCAGTTTGGACTCGATTTGCTTTTATGCTTTATGCTGTACTGAACTTGGTCAGTTGATTCTTAGGAAAATAATGACAATGCTGCCACCAAATGTCATATTTACCTCCGCCAAGGAGGTTATGTTTTTGCCAGACTTTGTCTGTCTGTTTGTCTGTTTGTTTGTCTGTGTGTTAGCGAGATAACTCGAAAAGTTATGGACAGATCTTTCTGAAATTTTGAGGGTATGTCGGGCGTGGCATAAACTACAGGTAATTCAATTTTGGAGGCAATCCAGCAGGAATCCTGGATTCTGGATCACTTTGAAATTTTCGTTACCATTGCGTTAAAGGGGGCATAAGCAAAACCACTGGCAAAGCGAAGATGGTGACGCCACCTAGCGAATAGCATTGCCTTAGCGGAGGTACCTGCAAGCTATGATTGCTTTCTAGTTTACAGCTAAAATGGAAAGGAGGATAAAGGGAGGTAAGGGAAAGAAAGGGGAGAGAAGGGAAAAGGAGGGATGGGAATTATCACCTCCATTGGTGGTAATACAGCCCTGTTAGTTGCATTCTGTGTGATAGGGTTGTTCCATGTACATGTGACTTGTAGCTGCTGTACTCACCAATGGAGAGTGTTCAGCGTGTGGCCGCCGGAGTGTTGTGTGAGCTGGCGCTGGAGAAGGAAAGTGCGGAAATTATCGAGCAAGAGGGCGCTACCAGTCCACTCACTGAGCTACTTCACAGCCGTAATGATGCCGTTGGTATGTATCAGTAGGAGTAGTGGTGGTGGTGGTGTTGGCGATTATAGAGCAAGAGGGCGCCACCATTCCACTCACGGAGCTACTCCGTAGTCGCAGCGATGCTATCAGTTAATAGTAGTAGACTAGGGACAGTAGAAAATTGCGGCGAAAAATAACAAAAAGTACGGCAAACTTTTGTGCAAATGGCAAAATTCACGGCAAAATTATGGCATAAAATTATGCGCCCAAAACCATTATACAGTTTATAAAACTCAACATCTAACATTGACGACCGTCATTACATGTAGGGCAAAGTTTTCGTTTGTAAAATTTTGTCACTGCGGAGCAGTAAAATACAAATTTCTACAATGACGTCATGGTCACATATTGAGCCAGTAAGTAACAAAACATATGGACTTCGGTAGCGGTAGCAGAAGTAAATATTTATGTGTTAAAATCACACCATTTATGTTGATCAAAAACGAAAAATATTGTTAAAAAACCATAAAATTGAGGCATTTTGGCTAAAAAAAACACAGCATTTTGGCAAAATCACGGCATTTGACGAAAGTCACGGCTTTCGTGATTTCCGCGTTTCCGTGATTTTCTAGTGTTCCTAGTAGTAGCAGTGTTAGTAGCTTGTGTCTTAGATAAAACTACCTGTGTGAAATGTTTTCATATTTGTGTACAACGATGTGGGTCAATATAGGATACTAACCTTTCCTTCGATGCTTGGAAACTGGAAAGCTGACCACCACTTATTTCTTTCAGATAGTTACAGTGGAACATATTTGACATGCAATATTAGATTTGCAACTGCCACTCCTAGCAGTATGGGTTAGTTCCTAAGTTGGTACTTTCTTGGCCACCTGGAAAACATATTGCCACTTATTTTGTGATATTGTAAGCACTTCAGTATTTTTACACTTTGTGTATTGATGTCTCTTCTGTTGTTGTGTGTTCAGCGACGTACGCGGCGGCCGTGCTGTATCGGATGAGTGAAGACAAGTCGCAGGAGTACAAGAAACGTTTGTCCGTCGAGCTGACCAACTCGCTGTACAGGGCCGACCAGGACCCCGCCTACCAGGCACAGCGTGACGTCACCTATCGCACCGACCAAGATCCTCTCTACTGGAGTGATGTGAGTAGACTGTTCCTGTTGATGCATGTTTTGGTTCTCGTATTACTGTAAGACGTCTTTGTTTACGTGCACAGAATTTTTTCCCGAATTTCACAAATATGGTAAAATTGCAAAATTTTAACTTGCTTTTTATCGCTTCTTGTAAGAGTTTCCTATGCGCAGTGATTGTAAGCAGTTATACACATCAGCTAAGTCATTTGAACTTAACCTGTGAAGTACATCCAGATAGACACCAAATTACAATGTTCCAAAATTTCTACACGCCAGAATCACGAAATTAAGATGCAATGAAAATATGCTGTTTTACAGTATTGCAGCAGCCATTTGCTCTCTTTCTTCATACATTTGCAGCTGTGCTTCAATATGCTGTTTTTGTTGCCAACTCGAAACTGTTTTCTATAGCTTAGCTTTTAGGCCATCTTAGCTGCTCCACCTTGCCCTGAGATTTGGCAGACATCTCGCTGACATAGTGTGCTGTATAAATGTACAGGGTGCGGCAAAAAGAAGTAGACCCCTAAAGTTTTTTTGCTGTTTACTTAGCAATCGTTTGGAATTTTAATTGGAAATTTTACAGATTTATTTATTGAAACCTTCTACATCTAACTGTCAAATGAAATTTGATTGTCTTGAAAGACGACGAAGTTGTGGACTTTTTAACATGACCACCTACCAATTTTTCAGCATTCAAAAATGTTCCGGCTACAACACCAATTCAATAACATCGTTGAAACAACACAGTTAATTAGTGATCAAATGCCAGAATTCCATTGTCACTGTAAATGTTTGAAGTGTTCATCGCCAGCTCCAACACAAGCCTTCAGTCACTTTGATAAGTCTTTCACAGCTTTGTCGATTGGTCCCTGTGGCAGGTTGCCCCAGATAACCTGAAGCGCTTGCTTGAGTTCAGCGATTGTCTTCGGGTTTGTTTTAAGCTAGCGGTAAGCCTCCATCATTGCACCCCACACATGATAGTCCATTGGGTTCATATCCGGTGAATTTGGTCTTTGATGATGAAATCTGGACAGCTGTGTGCTGCGCAGCGTTGTGCACTGTGTGCTGACGTGCTGTCCTGCTGGAAGATGAATCCGGTGGGCAGCCAGAGATTGCTTTAAAGGAACGATAATTTAATGATAATTTCTAAACAAAATAAATTACTGTTTATTAAAACATTAGTGTTACGTTATCGGCAGTAGCGTGGTAACCGGTTTTTGAAAATTTAATAGCATTTTAGCTTAAACATTTTTTAGTGCTGAAAAATTAGTTGGCAGTCGTGTTAAAAGGTCTATAACTTCGTCGTTTTTCAACAGAATCACATTTTATTTGGCAGTTAGACGTAGTATGTTTCAATAAATAATCCTGTAAAATTTCAAATCAAAATTCCAAACAGTTGCTGAGAAAACAGTGAAAAACTATGGGTCTATTTTTTTGCTGCACCCTGTACTTACTTAATAACCTGTTAAAAGGATTTGCTGTTTTGGATGCTGTGTGTTTTAATGCTACGTTATTCTATAAAACTGTCAATAAAGTGCATTTACTGAAAGTGCCAGTGATGCCAGCTGTTGTCACAGATGTTATTATTACATGTCCTGAAAGGTCATACTTATTTGTGTGTTGAAGATGTACTTTTGCAAAACAGAATTTGTTGATTGATACAGGGTTTACACGCATCCTGGAAAGTCCTTGAATTTTTTTCTTCAAATTCAAGGTCATGAAAGTCCTTGAAAACAGGGTTGGTTCTTGAAAGTTTTTGAATTTGAGTTTCTAGGTCCTTGAAAGTCCTGGAATTTAATCAGGGAGAAATCAGGGAAAACTGGAAAAGATTAGCGAAATTTAAAAAATTGCCATATTTGCACTACAAGGTTTAATTTTACATTTTTAAAACAATTTTTTGCTCGCTATGCTTGTATCACATTCCAAAGTTGTTACAGTTACAATTTATTAAGAGATGAATCCTGATGTCAACATTTAGTCCTTGAAAATTAATGTTGGCAGTCCTTGAAAAGTCTTTGCATTTTCTTTCTTAACCACAGTTGGAACAAAGGTGAACTTGCTGTGGTTATAAAAAAACATTTTACTTCGTTTTCTGGTTCTGCAAATCGAAGTTAAGTTCTGAGATGTGATTCATAATGTTAATCTAGCAAATGATGGTGATGTTGACAGCCGGCTCGAGATGGCGCCACCGATGAGATGTACCATGCTCCGAATGCCGGCAGCATATCTCCCAGCTACAGTCAGCAGCAGCAGCAGCATCCCGGCAGTGTCAGCAATAATCATCCAGGTAGCTGGCCTGCAAATAGCTCACTACCGATCTCTCCGTCTTCACCTTCGTACAGTCATTGTCGTCAGTGCTCTGTTGTAAATTGCCTATCGAAGAAATGAGCCATACTGAGGAGGGAGAAATTTATTGATAAATGTGGAATTTCTTGCTCACTTTATGCGCAATATTCTTTACTGTGTAGTCGGTTTGACCTGCCGTATGTGTTTTGTATTTTTGTATTTGTCTGTTATTGTGTTTAATTTATGGCAATCAAAAGATCTATAATAGGGATCATGAATGTAGTAGTGATGCAAGTACTAAATTTTTGGCTAGGTTGTTATAAAATGTCTTAAAACAATAAGGTAAACAAGATTTCTTTACCGTTATGACAAAAGACCAAGACTTTTCAAGATTAAAATCCAGATTTTCGTTGTTATCAAGTCCAGAACCAAGTTTTGTGTCTCAAGAGCACACCCAGTTTTTTGTACGTACCTGTAGTACAAAAATCTTGGTTTTGACGACCACATCATTGATATTTTGATATATTGGCTTTGAGATACACTAATGTCTCATCTCGGTCTCATCTTTGTCTTGGCACTTTGTGACTTAGGTTTCATTTCAGTCTCGGCATAAAGGTCTCGTGCACATCCGTATATTGAAGCGTCAGTTCACTTCATAATGTTGCACAATTTTCCATGTTACAGATTATGACCCGGCTTGGGCAATGCAAGGTCTGGAAATTCGAACTGCGCCTGCATCCGGACAGTATGGCAGCCCAGCCACAATTGGACGATACGAGGACACCTCGAACCAATCACCACGTAGTGGAGGCGGGGCCTATATGCGTACACAGTCGCCAATGGCAGCCTGGTTTGATAGCGATGTCTAATCTGAGACACGTTTTATACTGCATGATTATGTATGATTATTTCAGCCTTTTCGATGTCAGATATCGTACATGCATATCAGTTTTAATTTTGTATTTTTGTCTACGTGCGTGTTTACTTGTTGTTCATAATGTAGAGTTACAGGCTTGCAATACTCAATACTGTTTTGCCAGTAATCTCGTAGATATAATTATTATTAGTACAGGCTGCTCTTTGTGGCCGTTGTTCTTGCCAGCCATATGTGCTGGCAGACATATGCCCAAACCCCATGAGCCAGAGAACTTTTTGGAAATGCCCCAAATTGTAACTGTTAGCTGGATGTTTGCCAGCGCTTTTGAAGCTACATTTCAGCACTGTGTAAAGATGTCATATTGCATTCTGTTGTTATAAATTGACGGGGTTGTTAATATTGCTGTATTGTAATTACTGCAATACGTATTACAATACTTTAGTATTGCAACATGTATTGCAATACTGGTTGCATGTTTAGTATTGCATGTGGTATTGCAATACTTTTAGGGCTAAAATATTGCAATACCTGGAAGCGATACTTTTTAATATAGAGTGCACTCCTAATCGCAAGGATGCTGTTTAGTTACGCAAAGAATCTTTTCATTCTTTTGTTCGATTGCGTAAAAGGACGCTCTGGAAAAAGCGCTAGAGTCTATTCAGTTCCTGTTGCAGTACTGACCTTGAAGGTCATCCAAGGTAAATAATTTTCATGTCATTTGAAAGCCAATATGCTACTTCCCGTTAGCAATCAGTAGCAACCTAGGCACTATCTCGCACTGTTCACCCACAATACCGTTTAGCCAAAATACATTTGTGACCCACAGACAGAGAGACTGACAAAAGACAAGTAAGTAAGTAAGATGACTTGGGGGGTGCATTTTAACAGTTAGCCCCAATGCACCGTGCTCTCAATATCCGAACAAAAATGTCTTCAGCAGCCGCTTGAACTGTTGAAAGTTACTGTCAGTTTGTCTCAGATGAGCTGGAAGACAACTTGTACCATAGACGTGCTATACTGCATAACAGCGGTGCATCAAAACTGAATGAAAAATAACATAAACATGACTTGTGTATTGTTTAAATTTTGTGTTGACCCCACTATCACGTAATCTGTAGTCCGCCCAAAATTTTTTTAAAAAGCGCTCAGCAGCAAAAATCGAAATTTATTTGGGGGAAGCGGATACTGGAGTATTGCTATTGCAATACTTTATGCCAGTATTGCTGACAAGCCTGTAAATTGGTAAGATGAATGAATGCTGAATGTGGCCTCTGTATTGCACCACTATGTAAATCTATTTTTAAAAATGCTGCAGTATTTTCTTCTTCAGAAATCTTGTAAGTAGATCTTGAACTGATTTTTTGCCTTGCATCATCTTGTGCGCATGCCTAGCTGGTCTCTGATGACTGTTAGAAATATTTTCTTTGATGATGATTGTTTTTAATATTACCATGTTTATATTTGATGTAACGTATTGCATAGTTTGTAGGATTGAGGTAAACGCCTATCTCTGGTTGATCTTAATTGTATTACGGAATACACGTATTGTTAGAACTTAGAAGAGTTGTTATTTATTTAGAATAATGTTTGTAATTAGCCGTGTAAAGTAGATGCTGTGGTTCTGTGGGACCAAATCATGTTTTCCTATGATGCTGCAAACATCATTGTGCATTTATCCAACATTGTCAAATTCTACTTCCATAGTTTGACAAATCTGGTGCTGCTCGTGTTAATTTACAGAGGGTGAAGTGACTGCATACGCATCCACTGGCGTCGTCTCATGGCAGGGGCATCTCCTAAATTTGTGCTTGTTCAAGAAAAATTTTTCGTTGGATTTTTTTCAGAAATAATATTGGGCAGAAAATCCCCCATTGTCAGGGAATTTGGGGACTGAATTAAAATTTTGAGCACCTGCGTTGGAAATTTGCAGCCGCTCTCTGTTGGAAAACTGCAACTGTTTGGCCGAAGCCTTGTTAACCCCGACGCCACTGGTTGTGTCAGTGTTAGCTGAAGTTACAGTATGTAGGCCTATACAGTCCTGCAATCGGTTTATGCGTGAAGTTAGACACTTCAGGTTGCTTTACGTGTAAGACTGTTTGGTGTAATAACGTGTTGTGTGACTGATGCATGTTGTTTTTAAATTCTCCTTGTGGGACTGCCCTAGAGTCCAGGGATGTATTCAGAATATGCCAAAGTCGGGGTGGACCATAGCGATTGCTGACTAGCCTTAGCTATAATAAATGTACAAAACATCGGTTTATAGACTTGTTAACGGCAACATTTGAGGACTTGCACATCGAAAACAGCAAAAATTACAAAAGGTAATATTGCCCGCATCACACTAACTGTGTGTCAATGTGCTGCTGAATAATATCACCTGCGGGTCCCCAGCAGGTTTTTACAGCAGACATTCAACAAATAAGCATACAATTCAGCGTATGCGCGGCTATAACTTTGTAGTAACCCCCACGAAACTTGACCACGTGACGTGCCATAAGGCATAAAGTGGGACTTGCGTACAAATTTTGCACCCCCCCACAAAAATTTGAATCGCAAAAGTTCAAAATTTGGCTCGATTTTGGACAACTTCAGATTTGACCGAGAATAGCCTAGCTCTGGAATGGATCGCTGGATCGAAAATCTGGACTTTTTGTTCAGCGTCTTCAGCAACTTTACAGGGGCGTTTTCAGGCGTAGACACTTCAGTCTGTTCAGGTGACTATCGTCAACTGCCTGATGACGCTGATGCGTGCGGTGTTGTGGCGTAAATAATGCGTTCAGATACGGTTTGAGCACGCATGTTCGGCTAAACAGGGGCCCGATTTTTCAGTGGCGTAGCCAGAAATTTCAATTGGGGGAGGGGCCCGTCTCTTCTTCTCCCCTCCTTTTCTCCCTTTCGTCCCTCTCATTCCTTTCCCTTTTACCCCTTCCCTTTTTCTCCTGTCCTGCCCTGTTTCTCTTCCCTCCCTTTCCTTAGAATTAGCGCCCTTTAAAATCCAGCTAAAGAGTGTAGGGGAGCGCTGTGAGCTCCTCCAGCAGGGTGTAAGGCGGAGCTCCAGCTGAAATCGAATTTGGTGCATTTTAGCTTTAAAAGATAAGATATGGTGGCAACGATTTTAATTATTTTTTTCTTAAATAAACTGTCAAAACTGGCAAATTTCGTGCAGTTTAAACGTATGCTTATGTTTTGTCTGGAGGATTAGGGAGGGGCTGGGCCCCTTCCCCTTGTCTACGCCACTGCGAGTTTTTTTTTGTAAATTAATGTCAGAAAATGTTAGAGCCTTACATTGTTGGATTTAAACGCAGCGCCCTGAATGCACTGACGCTCAGCAGCTGAAGCACGTATATATCAAGCGGCTGCAGATATGAAGCAGAAAATCAACGACAGGTATGGACACGTAGCGTGCGAGTAAGCTTACTCAACAGGAAAACGCATCGCATCATCGGAGATCATTAATTTTGATGTCGGAACTTTGTAACGTGAGCAATTACGGCCACAGTCTCGATAATAAAAAAGATGTACAGTACACCATATCCCAGAAAAAAGTACGTCGCTTTTGTTTGTAAATCTATAATATCTTCGGCAAGTGTGGTTCGATTTTAATCATATTCTTTTGCTTTTGCATTTGGAGATTAACTGCGGAAAGCAGCAAAGATGCAGTTCTTTTTGTAACTCGCCAGAAGCGTTTATTTTTATCATACCTGCGGATGGCGCCAAAACTCATAGGACTACGGTAACAAAAAAAGAACTTGAAGGCTTGCTTATTATTGGGCCACTCTGTATGTTAACCTAGATCATAGACGTAACTGCTGAGGCTGATGTGTAAGACTGCAGATAAGTGAGATAACTTTGGGTAGCGATGGAGACCACGTCGCTGTTGCATGACGTATGGAATGACGACACCACATCTCCACAGCCCGACGCGTATCTGACCAACATCCATGATCTTGTATTCAAGGTCGTCTACATCATCATTGGAGCAGTCGGTGTTCTTGATAACCTGTTTGTTTTCGTGGTCTTTATCTTTTTCATCAAGATCACAGACAAGGTATGACATAACTATGCACAAACCATAGGAAACCAAACAGAAATAAATTTTACTAGTCAAAGTAAATAGCCATAGGCTCAATCACCTTCATTCAGTATTCAGTAGCAATCAGCCTTCATCTCAATGCTCCTTTCTTTGCTGTGCCTAGAGTTTTAAATCCTAATGATGTATTTGGAAATCGTAGAAATTCGGCTATCCGTATGGTTATTCGAACGATCATTTTAAAACTTTTCTTTTTTCGCGACCCGTCTTCCTTTCGAAGTATTAATTTATACAGCGCATTAGAGGCTGTTCTAACGTTCACGAGCTATAGGGGCCTACAAATTGACGATTCACTTGCTCGGTTATTTACTCTTTACTCAGTAGGCCTCCATATCCCAGAAAAAAGTACGTCGCTTTTGTTTATAAATCTATAATAACTTCGGCAAGTGTGGTTCGATTTTAATCATATTCTTTCGCTTTTGCATTTGGAGATTAACTGCGGAAAGCAGCAAAAATGCAGTTCTTTTTGTAACTCGCCAGAAGCTTTTATTTTTATCCGTGGATTAGAAACGTGCCTTTGCGCTAGCCTATCATGCAAATTAATAATTAATACATTACACTAGTATTAGACTGTCACCATACATTTATCGGTGAGTGCAACTGTAAATTCAACGCCCGCTATCTATCCGGTATATTCTTGGCAAAGCTTTTTGAAATTAATAGAGACCTATTTACTTGCTTGCCAAATAAATCATAGTGTAATAAAAAAATCCTTATAGTATAATTGTTACTATAAAAACCACGGATATTGTAGGAATTGATATATAATTGATAAAATCAATATACAAGTAAGCCCTTATTAGATACCTTATACAGTGGCGTAACTACTAACTCAGCAGATCCCGGAATGCGGCGGGGGCGGAGGGTTCAGGGGGCCCAAAAATGGTGTTAATTTTTTTCACACAGCAAAAACACGAAGCTTGACGTCGCTAGATGTGGTTTTTGGGACGCTAAAATGCTCTAAATGCGTTTTCGGCCGGGACTCCGCTTCGGACCCTGCTGGGGGAGCACGCAGTCCTCTTCCAGACATCCTAGATGAACGTAAGAGAATAAAGGGGGAAAACAAAAAGAAAGGAAAAGGGATAGAAGTTGAGGACGAGAGGGGAGGGAGTGTGAAGGGAGAAAAAAGAAAAGAGAGGGGGCCCTGGATTATTTTCTTGCAGGGAAACCCGAAATTTAAATTTACGCCACTGACCTTATACGGTACATTTTCATCAAATATTTTACAGTGGCAGCTACGCTACGTCGCACAGTAAAAATACCCGACAATAATTTCTAACGCGCCATAAGATTGGCGCCAGTGATGTAGTCCTCGAGGTCAGGCCTTTGACTGAAAACCACTCGAGGACAAAAAGAAATTGTCTCGGTCTTCTTGATACTGAACGAAGCGAACTGAACTGAACTGAACCGAACTGAGTGTCAGCTCATCGCGTTGCGCGGACCGTGTAAAGCGAATGAACTAAAAGTTCAGTCAGTTCATTTATGTCGCCGCCTGCATCTTCTATGTCGCCACGATGCCCTGTGACAGAGATCGATTATTGTCCGCTGTACAGACAATCAACATTCTGTTCGTAAACCAGAGCGTCATAGACATGTGTGCATCTTTCTTCACGCTGTTGACGGCTGGAGTCCAGGCAGACGGAACTCGCATGTCACGTCAACAGTTCGTTTCTGTCGGTCTTTAAACGACGGGCGTTTCAATATTCGTTCAATATCTAGGATGCCAAACTCGACATGCGTACGCATAGAACAGAGCGAATACGCGCGGTGCGTGCAGTAATTTACACGTAATAAAATGGCGTTAACAACAGTTCCTGACTTCCTAGTTCAACCTGTGTTCTCACAGGTAAACGGAATTGGTCGCATGTCACGTGACAGCACACGTGATCAGTTCGTCTGTCGCACGTGGATCACGAGAGTGCCGCTCTGGTCCTTACTGGCCACGTCTACATACGCTATCGTCATCACTGCGTTCGAACGTTACGTCGCCGTTGTCTACCCCATCTGGTACAGTGTGAGTGAATGCTGAACGAACTCCACACCACAAGCAGACAACAGCGCTATTACCTAAAAATTTAAAGCATTGCCCAACGTGAGGCCGCCCGACGTCGCAAGTCTGATTGTCTTGGTCCACGATCGCTGCTTCCTCAAGTCGTCGACAATAAATGTGGTAAAATGTCCCTCCTTCCAAAACTTCCTAACCGATCTCGCTAAAATTTGGCTTATTTCCTTCCAGGTTAGATCGTCTTTACCCCCAATTGTAGTCTCGGTCCGCTGTCCGGTTTTGGAGGAAAAGTAGAAATTAAACAAAACAATAAAAAAACAAAGCGACAACAGAAAATCTTACTGCGAGCACGAAAATACAATAACTGAAAAATGCGAAACTATGAAAATGACGGACCTCAAAATTTGCAAACAATGTCGTTTTAAAGAAAGCATCAAGTTGTCTAAAGTATGTGAGATCTGTTGTTAATCTGCCTTGTGTATCTTTTTATATTAGCAGTAGGTTTTATAACTTTCGTAGACAGTTTGCTGAGAGCTTTTCCTGGTCAAGCATTGTGCTCAACTGTGCCACGTAGTTTTTTTTTATTTCTCTCTGTGTTTTATTGTTTTGGTGTGTTTTTCTTTTTTAGCATTGATTTGTATTGTGTATTATTGCTGCACCCAGAGTAAGAATAAAGATTCTTATTATAGGTAAGAAGAAAAAGCGCAATCTGCAGAACGACGCCCGCATTAAAACATGCATCGAGCAGTACGACAACGCAGCGTTTTTAAGACTGCGGTTTGCCAGAGCCCTCGGCCTGGGCGCTTACCCCGAAGCATTCCAGTTCACGTCGGACGACAAACAGCGACGACGACGATGACGTCGACTCTACGCCGTCAGTCACTGCCACTGCCAGAGTCGCCGCATCTGCTGCAGCAGCTATACTCCACAGCCTGATATGTGTGAGGTCTGCCTCGTCGCACCACGCTCTGGAGTAGCTCTTGTCCCATACGGACATTCTCGTTTTTGTTTCATGTGCGTAAGCTGTAGCAGACCCGAGCCGCCGCCCCATCAGCCAAACCCCAATCGCGTTCGTTATTTATGTTTTTTATGGCACAAACAAAGACTAACTAATGTTGTGTTTTTGCTATATAAAAACATATTTACATAGCTACTTGAAAAATAACTGGGTTCGGCATTTCCCAGCCCCTGCAATTTGGTGCACGCGTCATTTTCATGGTCTTGCATTTGACATTTTCGGTCTTTGAATCTTGCTCGTATATGCACCAAAGTGCCAATGCTATAAAATTGGATCTTAGTATGACCAAAAAATCTAAAGTTATTTTATAAATCGACAGTTTGCAAATAGGACACGTTTGACCTTAATTTTCAGACATATCGTCATGACGTGAATGACTAGTGTTGCGTTCGCGGGCTTTGCAGCAGATCGCCAGCAAGAAGCGCACAGTATACGGTCTTGGCATACTCGCGATCTGGCTTGTCATCCCGGCGTTTGAGATAACGGTCGCTTGCCTGTTCACCGAGATCATCGATGGCGTCTGCGCACCGTGGGGCAAATTCAGCAGCTTCGCCGTTATGAAAGCGATGCTTTTCGTCGTACCTTTCGTCGAGTTTATTTTCCCGCTGGCGCTCATGATTTTCTGCTATTCACGCATCGTCTACGTACTACGTACCAAGGTGACATTTTCATTATGGTGCCTACATTCTGTTGTCAGTCAGTCAATCAATCCGGGTTTTTGTAAAGTGGTCTAAATAATTTATACTACTGCATATTATGTTAAGTTGAAATTGTAGTATACGGAGTCACTGTCCAGTCCATGAAACAGTCAAAAAGGGATTCGGTAAACAGGTGAGTTTTGAGTCGCTGACAACATATGCCGTGATGTTTTGTTTTAGTCTGATCGCAAATGTAGGCGCCGCCTAACTAACATACACGAGTCCATGGAGCACGGAGAGATGGTCTCGAGAACTGTCCTCGAAGTCTCAAAGACAACTTGAGGACAAAATTCTGTGGCCCTAGCTTTGTCCATGTCCTACTGTCTTACAGTCTCTCATGTCCTTACTGTCGACTACGTTAGCCCAAATTTTAATTGAGTAATAATTGCCCAGAGGTTTTTTGCAACGTATCTTAACCAATTATGAACGAATTACAACGACATTTTGCTGCAAGATAAAGAGTGGTACCTAGGTATTAGGACCAAACATTCAGATTTTACTGGCGATCCGATTCGGGATTCGCATCCAGGGTCTCCGAATCCGGATAATTATCGTCATTATTTAGCCCATACAATATGCAACTGTGTTGCTGTGAGCCTGTTATGTCGATTGTGTTTACCCAATAACAAACTATTCTCTCGGCGAAGGTTTGTGATGTTCCAGCACTAGTTTTCAAACGAAATCGCTCTAACGCAACTACCTATTTCTCGGCAGCATAGTCTCACTGGTCAGTTTGTCTTCTGCCGTTTGTCGCATTCGTGCAACCCTCACGTGCAATTGCTTGTTTGCGATTCAACAGGTGGTAACACCGATCGGCAATTTCGCATTTTACCGAATTAATTCGGCTACTTGTGTTCTAGCGAACGTTGTTTCAGGTGGGCGTCGCTGGAGCTAGCAGTTCAAGCTTGAACGCAGTAGGACGCAACGCTCTACAGACTTCACTCACGATCTGCTGCGCCAGTAAGTGAGTAAATAAGTAAGCTAAACGTCGATTCTCATGACCAAAAGTAGAACTAAATTGGGAGTTTTGGCAGAACTCTTAATTAATTACTACTACCAAGGCCGCCGTCATCTTCGTCGTCGTCAATATCACTCACGATCTGCTGCGGCTTCGTCGCATGCTGGCTGCCCAACGAGGTCGAAAGTTTTCTGCGTTTTCTCGGCTACGTGATTGACTCGTCCGGCTGGTTCTATAGTTTCAGCGTGATGATGGTGTTCACCAACAGCTGCATCAACCCGCTCATCTATGCTGCCAAGTATCACGAGTTCCGGGCCGGCGTGAGACGTCTTCGTGCTCACCTTCACCCCGGAGATGCAGCGGGGATGTAGCTCCACAACACGCCCGGATGCAGAACGGGTGTAGTCATAGCCCCACTACACCCGGGGGTGCAGGATAGCGGCATGCAAGGTATGCAAGGGCCGGGCGGAAACACCTTGAAAATTTGGCATCGACTGGCTACGTTGAACATAACGTCACTAATTATTTTGAGACTAGTCGACAGACAAATAGACGACCTGCATCGGATAGACATTAACTACTTTTCTCGGCCGCTTGGCTTAACATCGCAATCGTACTTCGTATTAGTTGTATCACGGCAGTAGCTATGATTTAGGGGGTCTGGATCACAGCAGTGACAATCACTTTTAATGACCTTCACAGCGGGAGGCCCCGTCCACTTTCGGTACACCCTGATACCTTTACATGTGTCCGCCTATAGTACGCCTTGGTAACCCTAACCCTAAATTGCACTATGGTAGGGCATTTAGGGCTAAATTAGACCTCCTATTAGTTGCTTTCTTAATTTTAGCTTTTTGATCACCAGTAAAAAAACACTATTTCAGTAATAAAACAGCAAAAAACATCACTTTATACACTTGTTAACGGCAACATTGAAAGACTCGCAAATCAAAAACAGCAAAAATCACAAAAGGTGATATTATACAGCAGCACATTGACGTGTGATGCGAGCAATATCACCTTTTGTGATTTTTGCTGTTTTTGATGTGCAAGTCCCTTAATGTTGCCGTTAACAAGTGTATAAACTGACGTTTTGTACATTTATTATCATTAACAAAGTATGCAAGTATCAATAGGCTTAAATAACACGCTAAACAAATGGCAACTTCTTAAGAATAGCCTCGGATGGCGACGTCAAAGTGCCACTCAAAGCGCAATGTGTTTGCCGCAGTCTGCAATCCATCAAAGTTTGCTTTCTTCGTGTAAGGAATAGATATGCGTTAATTATTTCTACTCTCCTGGTTTAGTCCGTATTGAGTCAAGTTCAATCGTCTCGTGGACGTGTAGGCCTACATCCCTAATTGCTGTTAACTGTCACGCCTAATAAGATTCGTTGTGTTTGAAAAATACTCAACGGCGACGAAACTTCTAAGGCGGAGTTGCTTTTGGCGTTACAAGGCATTTCTGCTCAGGCTTGGCGTTAATTCTGATAATATGTTGTTCTGGCTTAAGAACTAAGAAGAGGGGGAACGTCTCAAGCACTCGAAAAACAGGGGGAGACGTCCGGGCGAGCGAAATGTCCGAGGGAAGAAACGTTTGCGGTTGACAGGTCCAGGGAGAAAATGTTCGTCTCTAGCATGTACAGTAATACACACACAGCCCTTAAACGGCGACCTCGTATGCAAAGAAACTAAAACAAAACTAATACAATACTGAAACAAAACCTAAAAGAAAACGTCCGTGCATTCCGACATCTGCGACAAAAACCAAAACCGGAGACGCTTTAAGCTCAGTGTCGTATCATCATACAGCGAGGCGCTTATACGTGTGCGACAAAACTAAAAAATATTTTAAATATTATACGTTTATTGCATGCGATTTTGTTTTGAGTTTGGTTCTGGTTTTATCGGAAGTTTAAGTGCCACCATAACATCGCGCATACAAACTGTGAGACCGTAAGCTGCATACAACAATAAATATTAACACAAACCTAATGCAGCTCATTTAGCCGATGACAAAATCCTTTCCTATTATCCAATACCTATAAAATGGCAAAATGCATCTAGGATGTAGATTTTCCACATCCACAGGATGCTGGCACATGTGTGATAGAATAAAACAAAATGAAACGAGCTAAAACATCACTGTAAAACAACAAATTAAATTTTATTGTTTCGAGTGCGATAATGCTTCTCTGCAAGCTTTTACTGCGCCTGCGCGTTTCGCTCTGTAACGGTGGCGTCGCGGGACCGTGTCGGGGAAGCAAGGAAGAACAGGGGCAATTATTTTCCCCGGAAATTTTTGGCCGTCGAAAAATTGCCAGACAGTCTTGTTGCTGTTGAAAAACTTTTGTCAACAAATGCAAAATTTGGAGCTAAAAACACCCACTTTGGCCAAAAATTTAGGCGAAAGTTGAACCCTTGAGTACCCATAATCTCCTCTGTCGAAATTCTGTTGAAAAATTTTAGCGTTGTCTGAGAATAATTGCAACTTCGTGTCCCGCCTGCTTTTTAACCCACAACGCTGCTGACTGTGACAGAGAGTGAACGTGGCCGACGACAACCGTCTACAGCTGTTTTTTTAGTTTATTTTGTCGCACATGTGTCAGAACCCTTACACAGTTCTTACACGACGCAACTGCACGGGTCAAATGTGTCGTCGAAGTTTCAAAACTGTTCGAACGAAGCTGTTGCACATCGCTGACTCCATTGCAGTGTTACCCGGGTTCTACTTCTGCAGCGAATAAGCGCCTACAGCAGCAACGTCAGACCGGCATTTATCACAACACGCAAAAAATGCATGGCATTGCAGCAGCAATGCGAGGGAGAGTGCTGTTGAAATCTCGCGGCCTATTGGTCGCTCGGGTCAGTAATCAGGTTGCACTGTGCGATACGCCGAGTGCAAAGCGTACGCTGTCCGTCCGTTGGTCCGTTTCGACGAACTGAGACCCCACAGATCAAGTTACTTTGCTTCTGGGAGCGCAAGCAAAGGCGACCAAGTCCGGAAAACCTTCTCCATATTTCGCCAGCGAAATAAGTATGTAGGGTGGATGTTTTCAGCGGAGAAACTTGCATATCTCTGAACCGATAAAAGATCATAGGGTCAAAATACGCGCCTTCGAGTTGTGTCAAAATCAACGACCTTGGATGACCTTGACCTAAAATTATGCTTGTTCAAAAATTGGCAAAATCGGACGACATTTGACAAAATTATCACAAAAATAAAAAAGTTACTTTATTTTTGAGATACGATGTAGCCTACTTTAAAACTGACCGACAAAGACAGAAGCTGAACTTCTGTGAAAGTAAACGTTCCTGATGTTAAGATGAGATAAGTTTCGTTAAAGTGCAACTTGCGGCGGTAAAAATACACAGCATAAATTTGTTACGAAACTGGAGACGCGTGCAATGCTATTATAAACAACAGTAAAAACAGCATACTATACTGACTGGCAGTTCGCTGTCTAAAAATGAAGTATCTGATGAGCAAGATGATCAGAACAATGGCAAAGCCGGTGACGACAGCTAAGATAATTGTCGCCACTTTGTAATCAAACATTCGATCCTTTAGCGCATTGTCTGTACACACAAATTGAGGGCAAAATTACACAACATTGTATTTACAGTTGTGTACAGCAAAACGTTCTAACTAAAAACTACAAAGTTTTTTTTCAAAATGCTACTTGAGTATTTATTTCATCGCAAAATAAAACAAAGCCAGCAAATCTGGTTATTTTATTCGTTATCAAATTTTATGACAAAAATATCAAAAACACTCGAAGAGAGTCCGTCAAAATAGATCGCATAAAAAGTTCTTCTAAATTTTCTTGACAGGCTATCCGTAACTCGAGTAGTAACTCGAGCCGTGATTATGTAAGCTACACAAACAATTTGCTATAAATAGACCTATGTTATGCTATGATGTTTTAGTGTTCTCATTCTCGTTCCTTGTCTGAAAAATTTGCAAAACGTATCTTACGCATATTCATTAACGTATTACTTACCCAAACTTGTGTCGCATTTTCGGTCACAATTGTCTCACTTATTCGTGGTCTGATATTCAATTCAACCGACTTATCACTTACAAGGCGATTCGCCAGTTTGCCTACACTGCATAGTACACTCTAAATATAAACTTACATTCTTTGCGCGTCAACGTCACCGTGTCATCAATCTCTCCTGACAGATAACAACAACAAGTAAGAAAGTAATTAAGATAAAGTAAGTAAGATAATTAGTGCTCTACTGCATAATAACGAAAATGCAAAAACGTATAAGATAAACAACCAAACAGCAGAAACTTTAAAAAAACAATGGTTAACAAAGAAACACGTGAGAAACCCGAAGCACAAATGGAAAGCTGGAACTGATGTTTTCCGGGACATAGGCCTATATCGCTTGATTGGAATTTTTCTCTCCAGGTAAAATACAATATTTAGACAGTGCTCATTCCACTGAATTTTGACGAAAATATCCTAGGCAACATTATCATAAAGCTCAGCTATAGAAACGTATTAACAGCAGACTAACATAATAACCAACGACGTAGACAGAACGGATTTCACAACAGGCCATTTAAGCTTCTATCAGAACCAGAACTCGGCCAACATTGAACAAACGCATTCTGATTTATTATGAAGCGAGAAATATTCTCCCGTTTCTACTTTTTTGTCAGAATGCAACCGGAAGCACCGCGGAATGACATTTCCAAGGCCTTACCGACGATGCTGATCTTCTGTTCGGAGATGACCGGAGTGTGTATGTGCTGCGAGAAGTCGCTGTTGGAATGAGGTCCTCCGCCGACAGGAAACAGGAAATAATGACTGTCCGACAGCTTCCAGTCGTCAGAGTTTCCGGTGTCTATCGCCCGCTCGAAACTCAGTTGCAGCATCCCGTTCTCATGCGTCACTCTCGCGTTATTCATATTCTGTCTTGCGTCTTTAATGGGCTTCGTTTGCCGCTCTTTCGTAAACCTATTGTACAAGTTCAATTTACAAAAATTTCCAACAAACGGCATACAGAATTTCATACACAGCAATTACTTGCAACGTTCAATATACGTACACTGCGTTTCAGAAATTCGTTCCACTTTGTGATTGTCCATATCTTTGCCACATGTTAACCGATTTTCAAAATGTTTTCATCGGTAACACCTCAGCAATTGACAATAAAGTAATTATTAAATATTTCGCCACACCTTAACTGCGTTACTACATTACCTTGTAAAATATAAATGCAAGAAAAACCAACAAAAATAAGCAGAAAGCATGATGGAAAATGAAAGACACTTCGGACCAATATCGCTGTAAATGATCTGTACGATGCTCCTCTGTATTAGACCCGTCATTTTAAATATCTAGCGGGTTGAACGATGTGTTTGTTTTTGGCCTTCTCAATTTATTGGGCCTATCAGCTCATTCACAGTGGTAATTCGCAGTGATCACATCTCTTCAGTACCTGCATTCGTCAGTCTGCCGCTTTCATGCTTTTGGTCGGCGTTTCCTGTTTTCCAAATCTTTTTGGTAATGATAATCTTTATTCACCAACACAATGTGGTAGATAACAAAACAAAAATATGTACAACAGTTACTGGGCTATAGCATATCACAGACACACATAACCTTAAGTATAACAGTATTCTAACAGCTTAATGCATCCAGTCCTTCTCTTTTGTTTTTTATCTTCAAAAAATCTGCCAGAATTCACTGCAAACTGTTTTTTGAACTGGTGTGAGCGTTTAATCAAAGCCGTGTTTTATTGCTAAATGGCATGTTACATTAGCGGCATATCGTCACTACGTTAAAAATTATTAAGTCCAATAATATCGCCTGTTTTTGTTCACAAACGCAATACAATTTTTGCATATGTATTATGACGACTTTAATGTGCTGGAAAATTTAATAACCACACTGTTGCTAGCTGTCTACAGAGTGCGCCAGTAAAAAAATTTGAAAACCGGTTGATATTTAGTGAAGATATAGACAATCACAAAGTGGGACGTTTTTTTTGAGACACACTGTATACAGCTTTAACACTGCTAATGGCAAAACACCTGAAACGTCGACGTAAAATTTAAATCGCTAGTCATTTATTAATTGATGCTTTTTTAAATAAATTGTTTGATGCTTTTATGTTTTTACATGTTTTTCGTGTTAATTTTTTCGTGTGTACTACCCATGTTTCGTTTTATTTGTTTGCTTACCATTTGCGGCATGCGTTTGTCATGCACAGATAAAAATACTGTCCGACACTTACTTGCTCGCTTATTCAATTACTTACTAAAGTCTATCGATTGATGCCTGTCACTTATTTTAAATTGTGAAATATTTTCCACACACAGTAAAGGTAAAGGAAAAGGTAAAGGTCAGAATATAGCTCTTAAGGAGCGAACCCCTCACAGAGCTACGGAGCGTCACTTGTCATATGGGATCACACAGTGTTACCTGCCACCCGACACAGGTGAACGCGCCCTGCCTTAACCCCAGCCAGGTACTTGATTTACCTACTCTGGAGGGATGGAAGGCTGAGTTGACCTAGGCGGCTGGTTATACACCGAGATGGTTTACCTGCCCACTTGCAGTCACCCATCGCAGTGCTAACCGGGCACGGCGTAGAGTAACTTCGCTGATCGGATCAAACTCGTTACCACTACACCACGCCACCAACAGTCAAAGACACACGGAGAACGCCACGAAAACGTAATCTTCTGACCGGAGGCAATTTCAACAGATTGTCACTCATCCATCAAACGTGACGCCGTTTCCGTCGCTGTCCACGTAGCCGACATAAACGTCCATATTTTCCTACAGAATACAAATTATAATATTATAGCACTTATGCATCAGGGTAAGACATACGAGGCGAGAGATACAAACACAGATTTTAATTTACGGAACTACGTTTTCGCACCACATGTTATTGACATATTGGAACGTTAATTGCTCGTATATCGTAGTACAAGTCGACATGTTGTGCAAAAACGTTAATGAAAACAATACTGCAAGTGATGCATCTATTCCTTCTCATGCACAGAAGCGTCAGAAAAGGAAAAAGTAGTTGATTAGCTGCTAAGGCTGTTACAAAACCATGCAGACATCCACTTCATCGGACTAGAGATGACCATGGGAATGGGATTCCCAATGGGAATGAAAATCCCATGGGAATCCCATCGGAATGGGAATTGATGACAAAATTGTAAATGGGAACGGGAAGAAATGGGAAACAACCTGCATGGGAATGGAAATGGCCCTTATTCCCATGGGAATAAATTCCCATCGACGGATCTCGTGCCTGTCTTATGTTCTAGCTAGAAAAAAGATACCGTTTTTCGTCAAAATCGAATACAATTCAGCATATATTTTCTGCAGTTTGTAATGATCACTGTCGCGCGTCTTAGCCATAGCCTTGGCGTGGTGTGTGTGTCCGTCCGTCACACTCTGCAGCCCTATCAAAACAGTGCAAGCTAAAATCATGAATTCTTTACTGTGGGCTCGGGTGTCAAATAGGGGTACCTCCTAAGAAGATGTTATTTCGCCGCGACTGGCTCGTTTATTGTGAAAAAGGTTGCAAATTGGTCCAGATATGCTGCTCATCATAACAAGCACTGCTGACGGGCTTTTCAATTTTATCAACATCGATGACCTTGAACGACCTTGAACACCCAAAATAGGGGATTTCAATGATTTTTTTGCAATTTTTGGCTTCAGCGCACATTTCCGGAGTGAATTGCGACGAAATAGCTGGAGATATACCAAGACCACCTGCGTATGAAATTTGCAGCATTAAACGCAGATTTTAACAGTCCAAGTCCCGATTTCCTATAGGTTGAAAGAGGCCTGTACAGGCGGTCATCAAAGAAGCGTACCCAATAAAAATGGTTATTTCACCACTATTGGCTTGTCTAGCGTTTAAACAGTTGCAGATATGCACAGACATGCTGCTTATCATTACAAGCCCTAGTGATGAGCTTTTGAATGGTGTCACCATCAGTGACGTTGAAAGACCTTGAACCTGTGAAAAGAGGGTTTAGTTTTTTTCAATTTTCGACTGCAGCTGCAGATTTAGTTACTCCTTCAAAACATGATGTTATTTTTTGCACGCTGTACACTCGAGCTGGTAGGACCGCTGCTGTCGCGCACGTTATGTGAGCTTTGATCAAATTACTTGTTAGATTCAACGACAAGCAGAGCATACTCAACACAGTATAATATTGTGTGTTAGGCCTGAGTTCTTGATGGGCCAAAAAGTGTTTATGCCGCAACGATGAAACAATTTTTCGGGAACGGGAATGGGAAAGAATGGGAAAAGTCCAGTGGGAATCCCATGGGAATGGGAATTGATTACAAAATTGGGAATGGGAATGGGAAGGAATGGGAATTGACTGCATGGGAATAAGAGGGAATGGGAATGTAAAAAGTCATTCCCGATCATCTCTACATCAGACCTTATAAACACTGTAGTAAAATATCGTATGCATGATATATTAGTCTGAGCACTGTATTTTGTACAGATTTGGCCACCTTTTAGAAACAAGCGATAACCAGTTTGGATTTAAAAAAGGGCGTGGCTGTACAAATGCAATTTATACTGTACGAAAGACTGTCGAGCATTTTTTGTTAATGGTGGCAGTACGGTATACTTATGTTCCATTGATTTATCAAAGGCATTCGATAAGGTTAATCACCATGCCTTATTTATAAAGTTATGAAGAGAAATATTCCCAATGAATTGCCTACTGTTCTGGAAAACTGGATTGGTGATTGTCATATGTGCATTAAATAAAACGATGTAACTTCTATGTTTATTAAAATTGATTTCGGAATGAAACAAGGTTCTGTCCTGTCTCCTCACCTGGTTGCTATTTATATTGATGATATGGTTACACGTCTTCATACTAGTCAACGTTCTTTTATTGTGCTATACGCAGACGATATTTTAATATTTGCACCGTCTATCCAAGAATTGCAAACTATAGTTAGTATCTGTGAACTAGAACTGTTATCTATTGACATGGCTATAAACGCTAAAAAAATCTTGCACAATGCGTAATGGACCACGACATGACATTAAATGCGCTAGCATTAAAATAAACAACCAAGACCTGCCGTGGGTCAATGAAATAAGGTACTTGGGCATCTACATTGTTAGGGCAAATAAGCTAAAGTGTTCTCTGGACCATGCAAAACGTTCTTTTTCCCTGTCAGTCAACTCGATTTTTGGTAAATTGGGAAGAACTGCATCCGAGGAGGTAATAGTACACCTAGTTCATAGCAAATGTCTGCCTGCTCTGCTGTATGGTCTGGAGGTTTGTCCACTAACTAAAACTGACTATCGAAGTTTAGACTTTGTGGTGATACGATTTTTAATGAAATTATTCTGTACATCAAACAGTGTTATTGTAAACGAATGTTGAATGTATTTTAATTTCAGACTACCCAGCGAAATTGTACCGACACGAAGTGTTAAAGTAATGTTGAAATTATCCAGCGTTGCTGAAGTCTAATATGGTTATGCTTACTGAGTACTGACAGTTTTACTGACGGTTTCGTTGTTATTATTATTAATTAAGTTTAGTTAAAATTTATTTTTTTTGTTTACCTGTGCTACCATTGTATTATGGTGAATAAAGTTGTATATATTAACTTGTACAACTTTTCTGATTGGTTGGATGACAAACAGTCGACCTGCAGAAATTTTTCTTCCAACATAAAAAAGTTTGATTTTGAGACACTCACACCTATCTGGAGTAATTCTATCAAGTAAAAACTAAAACAATCATGCATTGTACACTGATATGTACCAGATGGCGCGTAAAAAGTAGAACATGCAATGCCCGATCTATGGAAAGCATGTCTGTTCTACATTTTCATGCGCCAAAAAACACTACGAACATGATTATAAGCCTATTCCATATCCAGAGCAGTCGAACATATTCACCAAAACAAAGAACAGTAACCGTAAATTACAAATTTGCAAAATTATTGCCGAAACGTCGAGTGTTTACCATCTTGGGCTCGGGCGCGAAGGCAATGCCGGTCCAGTAGTCGGAAGGTACTTTGGCAGTGATGTCGAATGTGACGACGCCGTTGGGCTGATCAACACTCCACTGCGCGGCGTAAACACACGCCGAGCCAATGCACCCTGTTGGGCTTGACCAACCATCTCGCGCCGGCCTATCCGGCTTATCTACAGATCACATAATTTATTCTTAAAAGGCATTAACTTGCGGGTGAAAAAAAAACATTAAAAACATGTTTTTCCTTTCAACAGAAACATGAAAAAATACAGGCGTAATAACGCAAGCGTTGAATGGCGAGTCTACGACAACGTGCAGTAAGTCGGAGTTGGCAATCGGAGTCACTGTGTCAGAATCAAACAAGTAATTTGAGCAAAACTCAAGAGACGCGCGACAGCCTTCGTCCTCAGGTTGTGTTGGTCTACCTACAAAAATGTCGTCGCAATTCACTCTTGATATGTGTCTCGCAGCCGAAAATCGCACAAAAACATTAAAACCCCCTATTTCAAAAGTTCAAGGTCATTCAAGATCGTCGATGTTAATACCACAAAAAAGCTTGTCATCGGTGCTTGTTATGATAAGCAGCATGTCTTTGTCTGTCTGCAACCGTTTTCAGGCTAAACGAGTAAATAGCGGTAAAATAACCACTTTTTAGAGGGTACCCTTCTTTGACGCCCGCGTGCGCTGGCCTTTTTAAACCTTTTTAAACCATGACAAAAACAAAACAGAAAACGCGACTTTTACACTGAAACCGGCATGAAAAAATAATAAGTAAGTAAATATTTCTAGTAAAATTTTCGACATTTTTGGCCAGTATAAAAGTAGTTTTTTTTTCTTTAAAAGTACGCATTTTTGAAAATGTCCCCAAGTCTCAATGTGATCAGGACACTATGTCGTTGTTATGCTTGCAATGGCGCCTAAGTATGACAAAGTGCAGCATTCTGTGATAATCACCTTGGGCGAGCGCAACTAATAAGAACCCCATGCGGCATATTTTCAATAATTATGTATTGCATGTTTTAACAACAAAAAAGAAAGTAAATCAATAAAACGGTAACAAACTTAAATATAACTAAAAATTTTAACTAACATTTTACTGACACGGTGTATTATACAAACCAAAGAAGTTGACGGAGATGACTCCTCTGTTACTTTCGTGGTATTTGATCTCGTCTGGGGGATAGAAGTATTCGATGTCCGGATGTATTTGTCCGTGAGACCAAATAGCAGTCATCAGTGTGTTCACTATTGTGTGGTCCGTGTGTTCCGTTGCTATAGTTTCAACATTCCAGCATCCAAAATACGTACTTATTGATTCAATCAAAAAGTGAACACAAATGAACGTCAACGTTCTTAATGCTGTTAAGCTAAAGAAAGTGCCATATGCGTACTGGGCTATAGCTCTTCATAAACTGTACACCGTTTCCAAACCGGATTAATTCATTTACTCACAGTAACTCACTTACTCTTTGAATCTCTGGTCACTTAAATATAAAATTTACAAGAAAACCTTATTGTCGTTATGGTTCTCATAAACATTACGACCGAAAGCAGTAAATCGTCATTTTCAATCGACACAATTGTTTAATCAATGCCTCGCCTTACTCCAGGAAACCCACATTTTAACCACTAAATTACCGTACTACTGCAGAATTATCTGCTAGTAAAATTTTAATGGCGAAACACCAGTTTTTAAAACTTTAAATAACTACAAATTTGGGGCAAAGCCCAACGTGAGTCCGCCCGGCGCCGTATGTCTGATTGAAAAATAGATTTTAAACGGTTGAAATTCCTTCCGTAACAAAGTCACGTGGCCCGCACTCAAATGCATTAGCATACGCAGAACGCGCACTGTCGACCTAAAATGGGTAAACATTAGCCGCGTAATCTCTGGTTTTAGTGGACCAAAGTTCACCATTTTTTTGTTCAACGAGGGAGAAAACGTGCTTGATAACGCCGTTTACCGCTTGTCAATATATCTATCCATTGCAGAAGTCACATTCGAAAGTTGTCGTAAAACGTACTAAATTTTGGACGTTTTTTGCTCTCCCAAATTTTGAGAAGGCAGTGCCCACCAAAAGTTGTACCTGGGTTATCACCCCAGCTAGCGACAAGTCACGTGAAAAAGTTTTATAAGCCTACTCCCCTGGCTCCAAAGATCTTGTGGTTAATATGCTAAAATTTAAACCAATTTTGGACCCCCTTTGAAAAAAAATTGTACCCCCGTCCCCATTGGGAAATGCGCGTGTAAAAATTTGGGGGCTCAGGATCGAAATATGGTCTCCCGAAAAAGTCGATTTGGGTGGGTACGATTTCACATCGAGATCTCAGTAGTCAATGGATTAAAGTTCACTGCATTTTTTTCACCGAACGCAAGAGACCTATACAGACCGGTAACTGGTCGCCTGAAGATGACAGTGGTAGTGCCGTCTGTCTGGCTGGCGATTGCAGCGGTAAGGCTCTGAGACCCGCCGTAGAACTCGTCATGTCTGGGTGTCGACCTATCGGACGTGTAATAGTCACCGACGCGACTCAACTGACCCACCGCGGCGCCGATCACGATGTCAGCACAATCCATCCCGTTCACGTCACCGATCGGATCTATAATACGCCACAATGCGTAGATCGATCGATCACGTCAATCATAATAGCTTATGTAAGAAGTTACTTTTAGGCTAATCCGCTTGGTAGTTTGAGGAATGAAACAGATAGGCGTAAACCGTCTAGCAGAAATAACGAAATAACATCAAATGAAGAAGGCTTTAGACTATGTTAGTGATTGCCAAGTACCAACTAAAGTCAGCTTGTAAAGACGCCATATGCATAGCCCCATCTAAGGTTCCCCAAATGATTTTTGCTGTTTTAGAGGACTGATGTCATCACATCGTCTTTACACACAGTAATCTGTTGTAAACTAGTAAGTTTTTTTAACATTTATTAGTGATTAATAGTAACCTTGGCCCTATCTCTCACCGTTTCCGAGATATGGCCGGTTTTCATTGAATTCCCTACTTCCCATCCATTCAGTTTCCAACTTGACAATTTTCCCCTTCCACCACATCACCAAAATTTTGCTTGCTTATGTTTAAGACCCATGGCTAATTATTCGTGTAAAAGTTTTCCCTACGATCTAAAACTTAGTCACAATACGTCCGTTACGGACGGACGGACGGACAAACAGACAGACGACAACCATGCCAATAGCTCGACCGTTACTTCAGTACAGTGTGCTAAAAATAAAATTTAAAAACTTTAAAAGCGCTTTTTTAAAGTATGATCCTTTAACTGGACGTATTGACCAAATCGTGCTTGTTGCACGACGCTTCGAAAGCAATATCAAGGCTTAAACTCTGACTTGTACTATTTTAAGCTTTATTTTTAGCTATCTCACCAATCATGTTTTTTTTCTTTAAGAACGTTCATAGAGCTACTTACTTTCCGGTTCTGGTTCGTTTCCAGGCTCGGGCGAAGGTGAGGGCGTAGGGTCGGCTTCGCTTTCAGACTCATCTTCAGCACTTGGTGTTGTGGTGTTACCAGGCTTTCCTTCTGGTTCACCTTCTGCTGCTGTACCGTTACTCAAGCGCATAGAGTACTGAACGCATAGTTCATCTAATCATACATCACAAGAAATATTATTAGATTGTGACCAATCTGATGTACTCCTCGCGCGCATCATTCTCTTTTGTATTCTTTAAAAAGCTTTTTTGTTCATTTCGGCTTGTATTAGAGACCCAGCATCTAATTGAGACCCGTTTAATAATTATTATACTAATAGTAACTGTCGTCGAGATCGTTTTTGGAAATTGTCTCCCGCAGTTCGTAAAATATTGCCCGATTTTAGGAACAGGGAGAAAAAAATTTCCAATAATGGTCGATGACGGTAGTTGCCATTTGTCTTGTTGTCATGCCTCTATCTGGCACCGTTACAAAGATAATGGGGTCACGACCTTAACCTTTAGGAGTCACGTGACGTTATCGTCACGTAACCATTCGACTCCCGGTGGTCGACTTCCTATAGGTTGTCCATAGTGACCATGCGTCTATCTAGCACCGTTATGGAGATATGGCTGTTTAAAGTTCTTCCAGTAAGGCTCTTCCAGGAACAGTGGTCGGTCGTCGGTCGGTCCTCAATATTACACTGATCTCATACAGGTACACTCCTCTTCGCTACGTTAGGAACGTAGCGCGCAAGGAGTAAAAATAAACAGACTCACCAACTCATACGTAAGACGTCGTGCGCAACAGGGAAAAGGCAGGCACTTCTGTGATCTTATAAAATCACTTAACTATGCAACGTGACACTTTCAGCAACTGAATAAGTTACACAAATAGACTAAAATATTGCAAAAGATATGAAACACTGACTGACGGTTTTACTTTTTGTTTTTTTGTCTTTGAATAAACTCACAAACTAAAACATTGCGTATAAGCTTAGTCAGTAAACTGACGGCTTTAGCAGCGAAAAAATGAGCGTAGTTGCAACAAAAACTATAACGAAGTGTACTTCTACAAAGAGTGTTAGATTTGCTAATCACAAACTATGTTTTTCGTTAACTTCCTATAGGTGAGTTACCGACAATTATAATTCATAATTGTCGGTAACTCACCTATAGGAAGTTAACGAAAAACATAGCTTATGATTAGCAAATCTAAGAAACAATCGATAATATTAGCGAAAATAAAGTACACTTTTTTAACTCACAATGTGTAAAGGTCGACACTTAACAAAGGCTACAGTCCTTAGTGCGTATATCACGAAATTTTTTTAACAAAATAATCTCTTAGTTTCATTTGCAACCTAGTCACAGCCAGAGACTAGAAGTAAATAAGCAAGTAAGACGCCCAAAAAGCCTCTGGCGCTATTATTATAAAGCTGTTCAAAAAATTAAAAGCCGTTAGTCACCGCGCGGTTTCCAGCCGAACCCCAAAAAACTGTTCGTCTTTGCTTGTATTACAACTTCCACTTCGCTGTTCGTACAGCTCTGAACACACAGTAATGTTGTAAAATTCTAAACAACGTAATATTTCTTTTAAAATACCCGAGTTAAAGAACACAATAAAGTATACGTTTTATCACGGTCTAAAGTGGGCTATATTATGCGACTGTACCGAGGTACACTTATTTCATGGTCGTGATCGACGGCGTATTCTGCCTGCGACGTGCGTGTTCGCCGAGATGCGTTTCGCGTTTGAGCCGTCACCCTTGAGTGGAGTGAGATTATGGGCGGTTATAACGCTCTAGACACTGTGGTCATGAAATAGCAAGTCTCAACATAATGCTCGCATCACGAAACGGGTATATAACACTGATTCGGATACCAGTAGTCAGTGACAGAGAATAAATGGTGCGTACTTGAACGATGCGGTAGTAGAGATAAGCTTGGCTGTTTGCAGACAAAGTGCGTTTTCTATAAAGCGCGGCGTCGAATGTAGTTGACTTTATCGGAGATTCTAGATCAATTCACGCAGTCATATTGCTTTACTATAATACATAGATTATTGTTGTCATATACAAGCATAAAATATACCGTAGCTATTTACTTCTGTCATGGCAGATGACAGTATAGGCTATGTAAGACTGCGAGCGTTTGCGGTTGAGCGTGAAATAGGCCTAAGGCATTTGTTAAATGCTGCGAAGCACCTTGAACACCTGTGTTGAAGACAAGAAGTAGGCTAATTATGTGTAAAATTCAATATTTTTTCAAACATTTTATTTTATTTGCAACCACGAGCAAAGTAATACGACAGTTATAACCCGTTTTGCAGTATTGTAGCATTTCGGTCTCACACATGGCACTAGTTGTTGTGGCCTTATAGGTTTAGCATTTCATCAGTAAACTTTAAGCTTGTCAACTTATGAGAAATGTTTCAAAACGTTATACTTACTTACTTGCTACGTTCAAATCATAGCCAATTATATTCAACTGCACGCTGGATCAGTGGCGTATTTAGGATTTGGCAAAAAGGGGGCCATGGCGAGCGCGCAAAGCGCGCAGAGTGCGAGCCTATGACGGGGGTTTGGGGGCGGAGCCCCCAGCGGGGCCCAGGGACCTGGTCGGGGGGGTCAAAAGCCCCCTTGAAACTGAAACACTTTTTGCTTTTGAACGTTCAACGGAAGCCGCAAATTCGCCCATTTTTCTGAACTTTGGAAACGCAGAAAATCACAGATATTTGCGTTGTTTTAGTAAAAATAGAATTTAGCAAGCTGCAGAGCATCGACACGGATTAAAGTGAGTTATAAAAAGGCAATAAACTTCACAATAGGCACAATAGGCCTACAGTACAATAATAAATGGGCCGTGTCAAACCCTGTCTGTCGTCGTCAGAATGCTTGATTCGATGATCGTCGCCGATGTCGTCGTTCGCAAGCGATGCGCCGTGTCTTTGGCGTTTGGCATCGTAAAACGTATGCGGTATGACGCCTTGCCATTGTCGTCTCCATTCGCTAACTACTAAGCTGAGCTTATAGTTACGTTTTGTCTATCCCTTCTTTGACTTCTAGCTGTTCTGTGTGCGAGTGGCGGGCTGGCAGCAAATGCTGTACAAGACAGCGGGCGACGCGGTCGTGTCCAAACTGTCTATCTCTTTAGTAAAATAGGGCACTTCATCGCTTAATGACATTATGATTATCATGACACTGGCATACAGAACTTGGTTTCTGGGATTCTCATACCGATGGGTTCTGATAACGTCGCACATAGAGTCTATGATCTATGGCACGCTGTGATGCCGCTGCAGCTTGTGTTATCTGAGAATAGGGCGTTTCACAGTCGCCAGGGCAAATGAACGCATCTTAAGAGAGCTGTTATAGTCGCGTTACATGCAACAATAGGCATATCTCATTTGGATAGACTTATATATTATTTGTTATAGCTTATGCAAGTTGTAGGCGAGTTCTTCTTGGGTTGAACTTAGATCTGACATTTTAAAATATTTTATTAACCACCGCCCATGGCGTGCGCCAGCCAGCCGCCGACTGCCTTGCTGTTGGTTTCATATAGTGCCGTATCACTCACCCATGGACACTAAACCCGGCCGTCGCAAAATACTATAGGCCTATACGGCTTGCAGCTGGTTTTCAAAGGCGTTCGGCAACGCCGGCGTCATATCACATGCAATCTCACATAGCGATTTTAATCGCATATTGTATCGGTATAAAAAAAAGACCATCAAACATTGTTGAATTTTGAAATTTTTGTTGGAAAATGGCAAAAAACGCACCTTTTCATATAAAGCCGCCTGTAAAAAAATTTTCATGGTCGGGCTAAGGGGGGCATCGCACCGTGCCGCCCCTCAAATACGCCACTGTGCTGGATGCCTACATGATTGTGGATCTATTCGGCATATAGGCCTAAACAGCAAATAATTGCAGGACGGTATAAGAATGCATATGGATGTCTTGTCTCAGAGTTACGGAGTATCACCTGCCATATGGGACCACACAGTGTTAACTGACACAGATGAACGCACCCCGCCTTAACCTCGGCCAGAGAGGCCAGTTCTCGATTAACCTACCCCGGAGAGATGGAAGGCTGAGTTGACCAGCGGAGAACTTCGTCAATGTGAAGCTTTTACGATAAACAACGACACCACGTATAACGCATTAATCAAGCCACTGTGTAGAAAGACAAATAACGCACACGTGGGCCTAATGGGTACAGTACATAAGTGGCGACTTATAGCTACCTTTCTCGCAATGTAGTCCAAAATATCCGGGCCGGCAGAAGCACTGTTTCTGTGGATAGGAAAAGTGAGTAACAAGCAAGCATTGACCTTGTGTGCCGCAGTCAGAGTCAACTTCACAGTCGTCTGAATGAAAACAGCACAAAATACTCAACAACAGCGAGCGGCTTACGCAGGCGAGACCCAGGGCAAAATCCCGAATTAAACATAAGATATGTTTTGCAGTACACGAAGCACAGACTAACTGTATAAAAATTGTGCTAAGTTTTTCGTCCAACGCCACTCCCGATACCCGATTTATACTTGCGACGCCGACGCGACTTGACTGTCGAGTTAAGTTGCGTCGCAAATGTGAATTGAACTGACGACGCGACGCAGATCGACGAGTCTGAACAGTCGTGACCCAGTTTCCAACTATGACGTCTTCGTATTGCACTAGCACTACTTACTGAACAGTTGGAATTGGAAACTGGGTCACGACAGTTTTTTCGCACACAGTCACAACTTGTTCAGTTTCAAAAATTTTGACCGAAACCCGCCAGCAGTCGTCAGCAATTTAATGGAATGTTTACATGATCCAGCAAACGTCCAGCAAACTTCCAGCAAATGTATTCAAAATACACGTGCTAATGCTGGACGTTTGCTGGATCGTGTAAACACCCTATAATTAACACCTGCGACGCCAACGCGAAGTAGCGTCGGCTACGCAGGTGTGAATAATTCAATTATTGTGTAGGTCTATGACAGTAGTTTCGAAGAAGCGCGTTTCCAGGCAATTATTTCTACTGGCACTGTGACGCTGACAAGCGAAAATTAGCCGCAAAACGAAACAAAGTAGCAACATGGTAAAAATAAATATCATTTAGAAAACAATGGAGCAAAAATGTAGTTCAGTCGAAGTATCAATCTAAAACAAGTTCAAATAATACAACGACGATCATCGAAAATGTCAGGGATTTTGAATAATAAATATCACTGAAAATAGCATATATTGATAAAAATAAAAATGCAAATACCTTTAAACTGGCAACTGGAGCCGGAGTAGGTATGCTCACACTGGCAGGCGCTACTGGAGGAGTCGTAAGTGCCGTGACCGAGACACGACTGACTGTAGTTGGCGCCTGCAAACGGACACGCAAAGTACGTCGTTTGCAGCTATCCTAACAGACCGCACTAGAAACTTGCCCCTCCGTCTGTCTGACTATTTGCACCTTTTCCTAACTCAAAAAAGTAAAAAACAAAATCGGTGTGAACATATCTCAGCGCATAAATGACCGGTATGCCAATTTTCGGCGTAAAAGGTCTAAGGTCGAGGTCACCGGACGTCAAAAATCTTGAGAAAAAGACGTTGCGCAAAATGTTTATGTGCGGCCAGCGGATTGCCCGCCGTCTTCTTCGCCCACTACACGAGGCGGAATGCAGTAGGCTACGCATAACTGTCAACTAACCGGACGGTCGCATTGTCGGCACATTTTGCCTGTTACTATAGAGGTATTCGCTTGCACGCGCACGACGCACGTGACCTTGAATGACCTTGAGTCGTCCGTTTACATTAAACTTTTTTTCGCATTGCTATGTGTTGAGTTCTGAAGCGTATTAATGCAAATAGTGATAATACGAGAACGTTCTAGCATTATGTTTTAAATTTATTCGGGTATCGCGCGGTGTTCTTGCTACAGCATTGCTTCCTTGTTACTTATACTAATGGTTGGTCGATTGACTACGGATACTGATTGAAGATACGTTTGGGAGAGTGATCAAGGGTGTTTAGGGCGATGAGAAAGCGTGTCGATGTAGTGCTGGGTCCTTGCCTGATATTTCGTACTTACGCGGAACAACGTTGACGTCGGCGCAGCTCCAGAAGATGTAGTTGCCTGCCCACTCGAGTGCCTGCCGCCGAAGTCGAATGGTGCAATTGACACATGACGTCAACGACGCCGGCAACGTCACCGTGTGCGATGTTCTCCTGCAGTTTCACCGTTCATCAATCAATCAATCAGTTTATCATCTGACGACAGCTGAAGAAATTTCTATACGGACAATGGACATAGAATGCGGTCTCGAGAAACTGACCGTTTTGGTCTAAGTAAGTAAGTAAGTAAGTAGTCTGCATTTGTAACGCGCCATATGTCAAAACAGAAGTTCGAATCGTAGACAACCATTAGAGAAATCTCACTCGACCCCAAATTTCACCTTTCCCTCTTAGATGTCTGTGTCCCCATAACAAGACCATTTAATACAATGCGTCACGCGTCACTAGACACCACAAGTGTAGGCCTACTTCTCTCTAAATCCATTGAACGATTTAAGCAGAAGGCACGAATTCAACAGACAACAGACAGGGGAGACGACAAAGAGACCACGCTATACGGAGAAGTGTGCGTAGGAATCGCTTGAGCTGCAAAAAGCGATTTCGCCTAATAATAATGATCGTAATAACAGCCATACATGTAAAGGTAATAGTTTTGATATTTGACCAGACACATACGTCACATTATCAGCTCCGACCCACTGGTCGACTGGAGAGGTGAGGTTATACGTGGCATTAACGCTTCCACTGTCGTCGTATTGCAGCAGCTCAACGTGATATCCTCCCTGCCGCACAACAGACACGTTTCATGTAACGTACAAGTATATCTATCTTATGCGCACATTAATATACACTGTGATTATTCCGCCAGATTAATTTCTTATTTTTTATCCAAAAAATGGTATGAATATGAACGTAACACGGTTAGATTATTGATCGTTCACGCTGTTAGCGTTACAATGATCGCTTAATTTGCAAACAAAAATCAAAGTAATTTGATAAATGACGGAATTGCTGATCGATGCTACCACTTGGTAAATCGCAAATCATTATTTTTTTCGTACGTCGGAAGCAACACCCACGTTTTGGCTAGGGTTTGACTCCTCAAATTTTTTCTTTTCCTGCCAGGTTAGAAGCCCCATTTAACACAAGGTATCATTGAACCCTACAAGTTCACCTGACAAATAGCATGTCCACCGAACGGTTTACGCAGAGTGTGCACAAATGTGACAGACGACAGCTAAACGACATACAGACCACGTTACGAAAAAAAATGTTTAGGAGTAGGCAGAATCGCTTGCGCTGCAAGCGCCATTATGATACTGAATTAGCGTTTTTTCATGTACATGTATGACAAAATGTGCCGAGAAATAGTCCTGACAAATCGAAATCCAAATCCATATCATTTAAACGTTTTATGTGTAGCCAAAAATGTTACATACTGTTCCAAGGTTAAACTAGAAATTTGGGGCAAAGCCCAACGAGAGTCCACCCGGCGCCCTAAGTCCGATGGGGCAAAATTAGGGGGGGGTGAAATTTCTCTGGCACTAAAGTCACGTGGCCCGAACTCAAATGCATTGGCATTCGCAGAACGCACATTGTCGACTTAGGGTAGGTCAACATGAGCGCTTATAACTTTGTTCGTAGTGGACCGAAGTTCACAATTTTTTTTGCTCAGCGCTGGAAAGATCGTTCTCGTTAAAGGTCTATTTTCACTACGGCAACGCGTTGCGTTGGGTTGCGTTTGAACGGGTTTAGGAAAGACTTCCGAATCGGAACACTGTCCGATCAATCTCAAATTAAGGGATAGCAGACGTTCTTAGAAAAGGGATTTACTTTTGGGGTTTAAATTGTGCGAAAATGAAAGGGCGTGGCTAGAATAGGGGGTACAGAAAACATAAACGCGTCAATAGGCCTACGCAAGCGTAATTAACTTCAGTCTACGCAATAAAATTAAACTGTTATGAACTAATAACATGTCTACGTATAATTTCAAGACGATGTGCAATGATTATGGCAATTTTAGACTACATAACGTCACTCGAATAACTCCATAGGCTTAACGGTACAAAAAATAAAAAGTGACTTTCTGCAAAAATTATCAGTTTCCGCACACTAAAATTAATTAATTATCACATACAAAATACATTTATAACAATCAAACATGATTAAAATGGATTTTGACAGTGTTCCGATAAGGAATACTTGCCCGCATTTAAACGCGCCGCAACGCGTTGAAAAGGGCGGAAACATTTTTTGGGAAGTATATTAATGAGTTAATATGGCCGACAAATACGAAGATTGTTGCTGTTGGAAGCAGCAGCTTGTTGCACATACGTGTTGCGTAAGAAGAAAAGAGAAAACGTAGGCCTAGATTTTGGATTCACCCCGTCATCACCAACCGGGATGACCAGGGCGACTATCAACATCTGCGGTAAAACTAAAGTCATCCCGAAAACCTGCGTTTCCTGGCGGACTAATTATCTGTTAAATTTATTGGACTTACGACATGAGCGTAGCCGAGGTACCAGCTGACGTCAAAAGTTGACCCGGCTTCCAAGTCTGTCACCGGACCTCGCCCTGAAATATCCAGCAAACGCCCAAGCTGGCTATTAAAATAGCCTACACGTTATCGATCAATTAATGAATAAATCATTTGCTAAATTTAAACCAAATGGTCCGTATAAAACAGCAAAAAAGAAACACAAACCGACAAATAAAAGTAAGCCTAAGCAACAAACAGTAAACACAAAAAATTAAAAAGTTACCATAACGCGCTTATACACTCATGCATTCGCAAGCGCAACTAAGCAGTTGCCATAGAAAAGCAAGCTTATCTAAAGCAAGACGCTGTACAGCGAAAATAAGCTTTATTGTGTCATCACGCGTAAAACTTTAAAAGAAGTTTAAATAATTCAGCTCAACGGGGAGGTAGTTTTGGCGCTTAGGTGCTAACGGTCGATTAAAACTTCCTGTTTCAGACAACACTAGCATTGGCAAATTATTGGCAAAATTCTCTGTCGTGACTCGCTGCTCGCGTGAATAACGGTATAGGGTGTACCGTGTGACTCAAAATGATGTACGACTGTTGCAATATATGTAATAATACAACACATGTACAGACAACCGGTAGAAGCAGCGGGCCATGACAAAGGCCTTGAGTGCCTTGGGACATGCATGCTTCTGGCACTGTCCACAGCGTGACTGTATTCAGTCGCCTTCAGTACGCTGAGTCACTCATTTCGTTACCAGAGCTCGCCCACGCGAAACGACAATAATTAAACTGCAGTAGATCGAGCAGTTACATTTTTCCGTGTTGCGGTTTCGTTGGAACCGCATGAACCCTTGCGAGGCTACGAGTTTTTTTCCACTTTCGGATATGACATCACCACACTACCATCTCTGTACTAGGCCTACTTCATTGTCCCCCCTCCAAGCCCCCACAAGTCTACCGACCTGACCAGTAGCTTATTGACCAATGGCCAAGCATCTGAATGATAAAACGACGACACACACAGTCACGAGAAAACACGACACCGACATAGATCAGCACTGCTGGTAAAACAGTTCGTCGGTGTCAAGTGCCGTCATAATATGCGGCTGTCCGGTAACATGTATATAGACGTCGAGCATCCGAGCGCTGACAGTTAATTGTGTCACCGCGCTTTTACGTCCGGTGACTAGAACCTCTGACCTATATCGAACTGTTAAGTGGCACGTCCGTTACGCCAGCCCTGGAGAAAAAGCAACATCAACATTGTTTTTTTCGCGTATTTTGTTTTCGAATCTGGAACCCGTGCGTGAAAGACAGACAGACGGACGGACGGACGGGCAAGATGCATAATGCGGCCTATAATATAAGACGTGGTAGATATGAGACCTCGTGCCATGCCGCACGGCGCCTGTGTCCTGGCGTTGTCGAGGAAGTCCAAGGCGTACGTGCGAGCTGGCGGATAGTAGAGTCCCACGTGTCCATAGCACGATGTCAGCAACACCGCCAGAACGCTCACTAACACCCGCCACATCTCTGCCGGCTACACGGAATCTGAACAATACACCAAAACATAATTATGCGTAGTATACTGGGCCTGAAAATAAGACCACGCTATTCTACGACATACTAATTTAATTTCTTCAACATTTTCGGCACAAATCAACCCAGCGGTAACCTATAGGCCTTATTACGCGCATCAATCTAGCGAACGATCAGGTACCTAATTATTACAGCAGCGCAATTATTGTGCCGGTTAGCCTAAGCACTCTTACTCGAGTTACTCACTCGCTCAAATAGACCTACCGCGTCACATTTTGTTCCGATTTGAGTTACTTTAATTGACAACTGTTATGATGACAATGAATGACTTCACTGAAAAGCTGGCAGGCGAGATAGCACATAAACTGAACGAACAGAAGAGGCTATGAAATGAAAAAGTGTATTATTTTGCAGTGACAGAATTTTACGACTTACCTTGTGTGTTGACAGTTATTGGACTACTGTTGTAGGCCTACGGTTTGATTCCAGGACCGCTGGCCACTGCAGTGCATAGTAGGCTAATAGGCTTACTATATGTGCACGCTATATAGACGAGTATTTAACGGCATGTAGTATAGGGGGAGGCGACTGTTTAGCCGTGTAATAGGGTGTTTACACGATCCAGCAAACGTCCAGCTCCATTATAACATACGACAGCAAACTTTTGGCATTACATTTGCTGGAAGTTCGCTGGACGTTTGCTGGATCGTGTAAACACCCCATAAGGCACACAGCGGCACAACGCTGGCTTGGACACGCATCGCCGACCACATAGTACAGCCGCTCGCATAATAATTGTGCGCCATTATAATTATCACGACGTGAGAAGAATCCATTCGTTCTGGCTTTCCAACTGCGTACAAGGCTGTGAGACAGCTAGCCTTTGTAGGCCTAGATATTAGGCATCAGAGTTTTTACGCGCGCAGCAGACATCACGCATCTCAGCTATCGTAGATACGTATGTCCGTCTATGAAACCTATCCGTCCGTCCGTTCGTCTGTCAGGCTCCAGGGCCTATTTTAACGCGCCTACAGGCACATTCGTGCTTGGAAATTTGAAATTCGTGCTTGAAGATTTGGTGACCCGTGCTTGAAGAAAGTAGCAATATAGATGGAAGATTTATATTAATGCTAACGTGAAATGACTGTAAGACATAGTTGGTCGTTTTTATGTTTTACAGAGCACCAAAACTTTTTATGTATGTGTTTATTCACATATTCTATATCATAACCTGCGGCTTTGATTTCAGTTTATTTCAATTCAGTTAGTATCGTATCAGTTCAGATCTGTTGCTTTGTATGGTTTTTACGTGTACACGGTAAGGCTACTCAGAATTCCCGCACATCTCTATAGTCACTACTTACTACTATTTTTAGCCGTCTGTACTTTAGTAAAGGTCGAACTATTAGCATGAGTAAGTTGTCGTCCGTCTGTATGTCCGTCTGTTCGTCTGTAATAAATGTACTGTGGCTAACGGGTAAAGGTATGGAAAACTTTTATACGGGTAATTAGCCATAAGTATTAAACTCGGGTATGCAAAATTTTAGCCATCTACTCCAAGGAAAACATATTAAAATTTTGGATTGAATGGGCAAGGGGTAGAAAAAAGTGCGTTTTCCAACGGCTATATCTGGGAAACGGTGAGAGATACGGCCTAGGTCACTATTAATTACTAATAGAAAGTCGCATACGCCGTGTAAGATTGGATGAAAATCAGTGATTTTGGATGACCTTGAAAGGTCATAACGCACTATGCAATGCCAATCGTGTGTAGTCGTTAACGACGGTAAATCGTAGGGGGTTTGCGATAGTATACTAGCAGATAGGGCGGTGTCAGTTTTCTATAAGCTGTCATTAGTAACCATGTCTTCATCTGCAGCAGTTTGGCCGCAATTTTCTGTGGAAGGTTTCAGGCTATTTAGTGGCCATTTCGGAAACGGTGAAAGATACGGCCTAGGTTACTATTAATCACTAATAGGAAGTCGCATATACTCTTTCAAATGTTTTAACATGTCTATAATCTGGCAGTCTTTAATTTCCCTCAGCCGCCTTAACCACTATCTTTCAATCCGTCGGAGGGAATCCTTACGATAGGCCTACATCCCTGTGTAGGCCTATGCTTCTGCACTGGACTACGCCACTACCTAAGGAAAGCAGATCAAGCGAAATATGTGTTGAAGTAAACAGAAAACCTGAAGAAACATCTCCGACATTATCGATCGTAACTCGAATAAAGATTAGCAGATTTTAATAATATCTGACAGAAATATTTCTGACACAACTGGCTGTTAAATAAATGTTTTAGTTTCCACCTCACCCAACGCCGGCTTTTGCACTACCTGGGGGAAAACAGACCAAGCATAATACGTGTTAAAATAAATGAAAAACGTGTGGGCCACAACAGCCAGTTTATTACAAGGTTTGACTCTCATGTAGGCCTAGGCCTAGCAATGTGTCTACCGGATGAAGCTAAGGAATGTTTGTGAAATCAAGATGCGACTGGTACAGCCTAAATTGGTCTGAAGCAGAACATTATCGACACTGCTGTCAATGAATGAAACAAGAAATTTGAGCTAATACTCACAGGACGCGCGACAGCCTATAGCAGTTCTTGTTCGCAAACTGTCAGTCTATCTCCAGCCATTTCGTCACGACTTTTACGGGGGTACCACTCTTTGATGCCTTCGTGCGCAGGTTTCCTTGAACCTAGAAAATCGAGACTTGGACCGTCGAAATCTACGTTCAATGCTGAAAATTTCATACGCAGCTTGTCTATGTCTATCTCAATTGGTTTCGGCACAATTCGCTCTTGCAATGTGTCTCGCAGCCCGAAATCGCCAAAAAAATCCATAAAACCCCCTATTTTGGCGTTCAAGGTCATTCAAGGTCATTGAATTGGGCACCAATCGAGAGCTAGTGTACGACTTCCTATTAATGATTAATAGTAACCTAGGCCCTATCTCGCACCGTTACTGAGATACAGCGACTTATTGGCCCAAAATCGCAAATTTTGCCCACCCCCTCTCATTTAGCGCTTTCGTTCGGGGTGAACCCTTTCGAATTTATGAAATAGCTTTACGCGGTTCTTGAAACTAGAGTCTTCCAAGCAGCCGAGGGTGAAAATTTGGTGATCCTAGCTTGGACCGTTTTTGCCTGATCCACCCGTGTGACAGACGGACAGACGGACGGACAGACGGACAGACGGACAGACAGAATTGCGATGGCTAAGACGCGCTGAAAGCAGTAGCTGCTTTCGCGCGTAAAAAGTGTCTCTTTGTATGCATTCGCATAGTGGGCTAACATTTTAAGCAATTTTACAGCAAGCAGTTGAAAAATTGACAACTAAATAAATTGTCAGCCAAAGTGTCAGAAATGTGAACAAAATGTGTTTTACGCGTTAGGCCTATGTTAATTAAGCAATCACATTGCATTGGATAATAAAGTGATATTTCGCTGGTTGTGTTTTAGTGCAGAAACAAACGTTGAGTGAGGTGGGAAACTGAATGGTCATTTGATGGCAAGTTGTGTCAATAATATCTCACTATTATGGCTGTGGCAGATGAAGCTAACCAAGCCGCACTTGAATTGAACAAATGCCGTAGGCCTACGTCGAGTTAAATTAAAAATAAATACAGTTTTTTCTGTCTAGACTATAGGTCTTTTCAGGTATACTGCACTTGCAGCATTAAGCATTAGGCAAGAGGTTAAACAAATAGTGGCCAATGTTTTAAACTTTTTTGACACGTTTTTTTACGTTTTTGACGTTTTTAAATATATTTTTTCTGGAACGTTTTTAGGCTACATCGTTGCTCAAGCTTGCTGACGGAAGAAGGCTACAAGCTTTTCACATGCAGTGCCAGCGCCGCATTCTAGGCATTCGGTGGTCAGACTTCCTAACCACTTCGGCAGTCACCAAAAAGACAGACTTAAGTTAGGCTACTTGCAGTCATCAATGACAGAAAGCTCAAAGGTGGCGCTGTTCGGACATGCCAAACGTCTAACAGAAGACACTGCTTATAGCATAATATGACGTCCTTTATGCATCGGTTAAATCGTATGCCGGTACGACTACGATACTACATCCTGACTGGAGAGAAGAGCCAGGAAGACCACGATGAACAGTGCACATGCTTAGGCCTATATGTGACGTTCTGAAAACGACACGTTTAATTGCTCGGGAGGCCTGGACAGCGGCTGGTGATTGGGAGGAGTGGAGAGCGCAACGGTCCACCGCCGACTACGCGTTCTGATGATGATGATGACGATGATAATAATTATCGATGACCTTGAACTATCTTGAACCCTCATTATAGTGATTATATTAGTAAGTAGTAACTCTTTTGCGATTTTTGGCTGAAGCGCACACTTTAATAGTCAATTGCGACGAAATGGATGGAGATAGACCAAGACAACCTGCAAACAAAAACTGCTATAGGTTGTCGCGCGTCTCATGAACATTAGCTCAGATTTCTTGTTTCAGCCCACCCGAACTTTACTTACTTGATGACAGGTACGTTAGACTGATGTGTTCGTGCGCTTGGTCTCGCTGCTTGTTTATAACTTTAAAAAAGTTTTTGATGTACATTGACAGTCCATGATAAAGCCACCGCATATACACATTTCCAATGCAAGTTTAGATACGTTTTCATGATCGCGTATAGTCGTGGTCGGTGCATGTTATGCTAAGACATTTTGATGCACTATTTATATTTGCGCATTGCAACATCCTGTTATGGACTTGTGGAATTTGTGATATTTTATCAAGATTATGAAGTAATCCTTCAAAGTAATTGTTTGATTAACTCGGAGAAATTTGGTGCAAGATATACAAATTAAAGATGAACTTGAAATTACTGTAGATTTGTCCAGCAGTTCCGCGCTTGTGGCTTGTGCAGTGTGTCGGTGTGTTCTGATTTACAGGTTGCAGGCGTGCTGTATTTCCGTCCGCGATGTATGAGACTGCATACACACATGTCCACGTAGATAAATAACAACAAATTTGATGCTATGCTTCATTCTCATTGATTTTCTGACAAAAAACATTGCCTTTAAAATGTGTGCAGGTGCTTTGACGTTCAGTAAATGACGTAATTTTTACTAATTAATAATGTACGTCGTAACTGCTAATTTCTGACTAATTAATTCGCCAGTGGCTTCTTAGACAGATATGATATGAGCTCACAGGATCTATGGGCGTGCCTGTTTCTGTATACCGATAATTATACGTTCAGATCGGCGATCTGAACCTATCAGTTTTATCACACCTTTCAGATCGCTGATCTGAATGTGTCACTGTGCCTGTGCAAACAGATTTGCAATGGGTCACTAGTGCTATACGTAATGCAGTAGGCCTAGGATTAATTATTAAAATTATTTTATTAGGGTTAGGGCTATGGTTAGTGTTAGGGTTTATGGTTAGGGTTGGGCTTAGGTTTACGGTTATGGTCGTAGTGTATTTGATTTGATAGAGTTACGTGATGATAGATGGACAGAATTATGGCTTTTTCGCCCCTTTGCCGGTTCGCCCCCTGGCTTGTTCGCCCCC
>Ga0209367_1000127_pt1 | contig 54507 bp, 38 predicted proteins | sample WorMetLIZISLAND2_FD_187412 | JGI IMG/M metagenome (GOLD analysis project Ga0209367, IMG submission 187412) | Marine gutless worms symbiont microbial communities from Max Planck institute for Marine Microbiology, Germany - Olavius geniculatus... ...
GATCCCCACTATCGATATGATGATTATCCTCATTATGAGGCTTTCCGGAATCCGGCTACGCAGAACCAAATCATGGGGACTCGAAGACATCGCCTTAAATTAATCCTTTAAATGGTAGATAGACCCGTTTCTTTTTAATTAAAAATTAAAGATGATGGAGCGCAGCGACTCCATCATTATTCATTAATCAATAATCATTATTCATTTGCTAACTCGCTTTGCGCAGCTGCGTTCGGGCGAAGTTAACGGAAACGACCTTCGAGACCCCTTTTTGCTCCATGGTGATCCCGAACAGCATGTCGGCAAATTCCATGGTGCGTTTGTTATGGGTAATCACGATGATTTGAGAATTTTCGCCGATGATCTGCAACAGGTCATTGAAACGGAAAACGTTCGCATCATCCAGCGGGGCGTCGATCTCATCCAGCAGGCAAAACGATGCGGGTTTTATCAGGAATATTGAAAAAATAAACGCGATGGCTGACAGGGCCTTCTCACCGCCTGAAAGCAGGCTCAAGCGCGTCAATTTTTTCCCCGGCGGGTGAATCATCAACTCCACGCCGGATTCAAGCGGCTTCTCCGGTTCGATCAGGACCAGCCGGGCTTCACCGCCGTCAAAAAGCCGGGGAAATACTTCCATTAGCTTCTCATTGATGGCTTTGAACGTCTCCATGAATTTGAGCTGGGTGATCTTGTTAATTTTTTTGATTACCTTGTGCAGGTCTTCTATGGCTTTAAGAAGGTCATCGCGTTGCGTCTCTAAAAAATCAAAGCGATCTTTCAGTTGCTCATATTCCTTTATCGCACCCAAGTTGACATCGACAATTTTTGCGATCTTTTCCCGGCTGCTCTTCAGGTCGGCTTCCATCTCATCAACGGTCATGTCGGCAATTATCGCTTGGGCGGCTTCGTCGTTTCTGAGTTCAGCCTTAAGGTCCTCAAAGCCGCTCTGGTACCGTTCCTCGAGTCGATTGGCAGTATTATCGCGTTTGAGCCGGGTTTGGGACAATTCCAGTTCCAGTGTTCGGAATTTTTCCAGTGATTTCTCGCGTCTGCTTTTAATGTCGGATACTTTATTGTCACTATCCTTGAGCCGGGCATCAATTTGCTGATAATCGGCTTCATGCCGGCCGATAGATTCATCTAAACGCTTAATTCCGGCATACATGTCTGCAAGTTTTTCTTCGTGACCGACGATGGTAAGTTTGGCTGATTCCTCTTTTTGTCTTTTGTGGGTAATTTCGCGGGATAGCTGTTCGAGCCGCAGCCGGCCGTCTTCGTGAAACTCCTTCAGTCTTTTCAAACTGTTGCTTGTATTTTCCAGCTTGGCACTTAAGGCCGTCAGCTGCATTTTGAGCTCGACCACAGTTTGATTGAATTGCTCCATCTGTGCAGAGACATCATTGATTTTTTGCGATGTTTCGGCAACGCTGTCTTGGGCGGTATGGATTTCATCGGATATTTTCGCAATGGCCGCGTTGTACTTGGTCATTTCATCATCGATATCGCTTGCCTCGCCCAATAGCTGCTCCTGCTCCAATTGAACAATTTCCAGATGACGCCGGGCATTTTTGAGATCCTCTCCCGTCTTGTACAGCATTTTTTCAGCTTCGATTTCATCTTCGGTTAAATGGTGTTTCTGCTCGATTTGCTTTTGCAAAGTGATTTCGAGTTGTTGAACTACTGCCTCAAGTTCATGCTGAACGCTGCGGGCGCTTTCCAGCTTTAAGGCCAACTCGGCCGTCCGGCTTTTCAACTCCTTGATTTCATTTTTTTTCGCCAGTATTCCGCTCAATTTATCTTGGCTGCCGCCCACCAGAATACCCTGGTGAGAGATGACGTCTCCGTTTAAGGTAACGATACGCTGTATTTTACCGTTGCGGTTGAATAATTCCAGAGCCTCCTGGATGGTTTCGGCTAGGATGACATCTCCTAAGAGCGCCTGGGCCGCGGTTTCATATCCCTCTTTTACAGTAATATGATTCAACAGGAGCCGTGACGGGTCCGGTGATTTGTGGCCGCTGTCAGAAAGCGGCCTCACCGCTGAAAGCGGGATAAACCCGCTGCGCCCGGCCTCGTGCGTCTGCAGGTAGTCGATCGCCTGGCTGCCCGTTGCCTGATCATTGACAATTATATACTGTAGAGCTTCGCCCAAAACGGCTTCGATGGCGATTTCATAGGTCGGGTCGGATTCGATGACATCCGCCATAAGATCCAGTACATTGGCTGATGTTTCCCGGTTGATTGGAGGCAGGTGCGAGCTGTAGTCGTCAGCCTTGACGTTGCAGGCACGCATGATAGCTTTGACGCCATCGCGGTACCACTCGAAGTTATCCTCCATTTTTTTCAAGGTGTTGTACTGGGATTTGGCCGTATTGCGTTCGAGTTCCAGGGTTTGGGCGAGCTTGACCTGTCCCGCCAGATCAGCGGATTTTTCATCAAGCAGGTTGCGTGAGACCCGGATGGTTTCACCCTGGGTCTCGATTTGCTTTTTGACGCTGTCCAGCTGATTTCTGGCCTGGGATTCTTTGTCCCGGTACTCCTGGATTTGATTCTGTGCCAGCAATTCCTCTTCATCTGCCCGTTTGAGGCGTCTTTGCAGGCTTTCTTTATTGCTGGCGGCGTTCTGATAAATGTTTTTATACTGGATTTCGCGCGACGTCAGCTCCATCAAATGGGCTTTGCCCGATTCAAGCTCCCGGTTGAGCCGGTTTAAATTTTCATTGATTTCTTCGGTGCTTTGACGGCGTTGTTGAAGGTCCTGCCGGGCGACTTCTGTCTCCGACCTCAATTGGCGGATTTCCTGCTCAACCTGGCTGATTTCAGACACCATGCTTTCGTTTTTTCGTTCCAGGTCCTGGCGGGCCTCTTCCAGCTCGCCGGCTTCGTGGTCGAGGCGGTCGATTTCATTGCGCAGGTGGGCCAGGTCGTTCTCCGTTCGATCGATATCGCGTTGGGAATCATACTTCTGAGATTTTTGTTCGGCAATTTCCTGGTTTTTTTGCCAGCGCTTGAGTTTGATCTCTTCGATCGCCGCATCGAGTTTTTTCAGCTCGGATGTATGACCGATGTCAGAATCTTTCAACGCTTTAATTAATGCCTCGGTATTTTCAATTCGTGCGCTATATTCGTCGTCGTAAAGAATACCGAGATGGACATCCAGGGCCTTGATGCGGATCTGATAGTTGTTATAGATTTCCGCTTTTCTTGCCTGGCGTTTCAGACTGGCCATCTGGCGTTTGATTTCAGCCAGAATATCGTTGACCCTCAATAGATTTTGGTTCGTAATCTGGACCTTGCGCAGGGCCTCGGTTTTGCGGTTCTTGTACCGGGTGGTGCCGGCCGCCTCCTCGATGAAATACCGGCGTTCCTCCGGGGTGGCCTCGGTGATCGCGCCGATGTTGCCCTGCTGAATCACCGCATAGGATTTGGCGCCCAGTCCGCTGCCTAAAAATACATTATGGATGTCCTTCAGCCGACAGGGCTGGCGGTTTAGCAAATAGGCGGTTTCACCGGATCGATACAATCGGCGGGTCAGATTAATTTCCGTAAAATCTTTCAACTCTTCGGGGGCATTGCCATTATCGTTGCTCAACGTCAATGAAACTTCGGCCATATTCAGGGGCGGTTTTCCGTTGGTGCCGGAAAAGATGATATCTTCCTTTGACTTACCCCGCAGCTGCTTGAGACTTTGCTCTCCCATCACCCAGCGGATTGCATCAACGACGTTGCTTTTACCGCACCCGTTCGGACCGACCACCGCCGAGATACCCGGAGGAAATTCGATGGTTTCCTTTTCAGAAAATGATTTAAAACCGGTTATTTCCAGTTTTTTCAGTTTCATTTATGACAACTCTCCACTAAAAAAATGACGGAGCGAAGCGGCATCAACCCATAATTATTCCTAAATATTTAATAGTCAATCCCGGCTTGTCCGTATATGCAAAATAGTAGCAATATCGAGCATGCTTGTAAAGGGAAAAACACAACCAGCAGTGTGATTTTGGGGGAGGCAATACAAGATATGGTGGATAGGGGCAAAGGGCAGGGCGTATGGCGCAAAGGGCAGAGGGCATGGCGCAAAGGGCAGAGCGCATGGGGCAGAGGGCAGAGGGTGAAGGGCAGGGGGCTGGGGGCAAAGCGCTGGGCGCATGTGGCATAGAACTTTGCAGGGTAGCGCCAGTGGATTTTCTGAATATATTCTATCAAGCGACCGCAAAAACGATATAATTCCAAATCTCAAACACCAAATAACAAATAAATCTCAAATCTCAATATACAATGGCCAAAACATTCACTTCACTATGGGTGATTGCTTGGCTTCACAAGACCGGATTCTCCGGTGATGTCACAAATACAAACGGAGCATTTGTTTGTAATTTTGAATTTAGGTCATTGGGATTTGTTTGAGATTTGTAATTTGGTGCTTGGAATTTCGAGAGAATTACTGAGTATTGTTGACCTGAGGGCGCCTTGCGCTATGCTCTATGCGCCCTGCTTTATGCGCCCTGCTCTATGCGCTCCGCGCTAAAGGATTTGGCTCAAAAACAGCTTGGTGCGTTCATGGGTTGGGTTGGTAAAAAAGTGTTCAGGTGATCCGACTTCCACGATGGCCCCTTCATCCATGAATATGATCCGATCGGCAACCTCCCTTGCGAAGCCCATTTCGTGGGTGACCACCACCATGGTCATCCCCTCTTTGGCCAGCGTTTTCATAACATCCAGTACTTCTCCGATCATTTCAGGATCCAGGGCGGAAGTCGGTTCGTCAAACAGCATTACCTTGGGATCCATGGCCAGGGCCCGGGCAATGGCAACGCGCTGCTGCTGGCCGCCGGACAAATTGTCCGGAAATGCGCCCGACTTGTCCTGTATGCCCACTTTTTTGAGCAGGACATCGGCCTTTTCCTTGGCATCGCCTTTGGAGCGTTTACGGACGACTTTTTGAGCCAGGGTTATGTTTTCAAACACATTTTTATGGGGAAACAGGTTGAAAGATTGAAACACCATCCCGACTTCGGCCCGCAATTTATTGATATTCGTTTTCGGGTCGAGCACATCGATGCCGTCGATAAATATGTGGCCGTTGTCGGCCTTTTCCAGGCGGTTCAGACATCGTAAAAAGGTGCTTTTGCCCGATCCCGAAGGACCGCAGACCACCACAACTTCACCGGCATTGATTTTGGCGGATACATCGACCAAGGCTTTGACTTCGTGAGGAACATGAAACGTTTTATTGATATTGCGAACTTCAATCACTGGATTGCCATCCTTTTCTCCAAACGCTGAACCAGCATGGACAGGCTGAATGTTAAAACCAGGTACAAGATGCCCAAAAGCAAATAAACTTCAAATGGCTGCAAACTGGCCGTTACGATCTCCCGGGCCGCTTTGGTCAGTTCACGGATGGCGATGATGCCCAACAATGAGGAGTCCTTGATCAAACTGATGAATTGGCCCGCCAGGGGGGGTAAAATGCGGCGTAGCGCCTGGGGCAGGATGATGTAGCGCATGGATTGGGTGTACGACATGCCCAGTGAGCGGGCGGCTTCGGTCTGTCCCCGGTGAATGGACTGAATACCGGCCCTCACGATTTCCGTTACATAGGCCCCGGCAAAGCAGGCCAGAGAGGCCGCCCCGTACCAGAAAGCCGGGAGCCTTCCGAATCCGTATGCCGCCAGCATGTCGTTGATTACGGTTCCCAGAACAAAGTACCATATCAGTATCTGAACCATCAGGGGTGAGCCCCGGATCAACTCAACATAAAGAATGGTGAGCCATTTCAAGGCAGGATTTGACGAGATCCGGGTCAGACCGCCGATGATTCCGATGATAATTCCCGCAATGGTTGCGATCACACTGATTTTCAAGGTGATCCAAAGGCCGACAATTAAAAGCCCCGGCTTCCACTCCTTATATTCGGCTAAAGCTTCGCCTTCATAAATATAGCCGCCGACATCGACCCTCACGCTGTCGGCCGGCACAACGTAGGATTCAACTTTATTTAGACCTTTGACCGAGATGACGGCTTCTTGACCTTCTTGGTTAATAGATTCTATGTCACCGTCGAGGTCGCTGATAATTTCAATATCATCCTGATACAAGAAATAGATGGGCAGACGATTCCAACGCCAGATATACTCGACTTTCTGAGTGGCATAGTAAAAGGCACCGGCAATCAGGAGGATAATTAAAATAAAAACCCCCACCCAGAGATAGTAAGAGCGGGGTTTGGCGAACCGGCTTGAACTTGTTGCTGTGCTCATGGTTTATTCCACTTTAGGACAATTAATCCGGCCTTAAAAATGGCACATTCAGGATCACAAGTGCTGTATAGAAACCCGAAGATTAAGAGCCAGCCGAAGGAAAATCTGTATTTCATCTCGACGACGGGGAACAACAGAGGCCGGCCAGGTCGATTTATGTCTGGCCGGCCTGCTGTTTGATCCAGGAGAAATGATTTAAATCCGGCTTGCCTGATTATTCAAGCTCTGATTTCCATTTGGTGCCGGTAATCCATTTCTTGTACATTCTATCATAAAAACCGTCTCCCCTGGTCTGCCTCAGGAAGTTATTAAGATAGTTGAGAAAATCCGGATCGCCCTTGTTGATGGCCCAAGCCAGCGGCTCATAGGTAAAAGGATCGCTTAAGAAGATGGTTTTGCCTTTGCCCTGGCTGCCATATAAAAATCCGCAAAACGGCAGATCATAAATAAGGGCATCCGCCTTGCCGTTGATCACTTCGAGGCCGGCTTCGGCTTCTGATTCAAATCCTTTGTAAGTGGCTTTGGGAATATATTTTTTTATGGCTTGTTCACCGGTGGTGCCCATGCGGGAGGTGACGATGTATTTGGGGTTATTGAGATCCTTGTAGGATAAGACGGCGTTTTTATGTTTCTTGTTCAAAAGGATGGTTTGTCCCACAACGATATACGGTTCGGCAAAGTTGATTTTAAGGTTTCTTTCCTGGGTAATGGTCATGCCGCCCATGATTATATCGAATTTGTCCGTCATGAGCGCCGGAATGATGCCGTCCCAGGCTGTATTGACCGGTACAAATTTGACGCCCATGGCTTTTGCCAACCGGCGCCCGTAGTCCATATCAAAACCGATAAACTCGCCCTTTTTATTCGTCATTTCAAACGGAACATAGCCGGATTCGAAACCAACGCGAAGTTCTCCTCTTTTGAGAATATTTTCAATCGTGGATTTTTTCGCCAGTTCGATATCTCCACCAATCGCCGATGTTGCGCATAAAAATCCAATTACCGCAAACGCGATCAAACCTACTACAAATCCTTTTTTCATACCTTACCTCCTTCTATTGTGTTGCATTGAGTTAAACTGCCTTAAACGGCTAAGGTCGATCACACAACCCTCAACCAAATTCAATCCGTACTGCAGTCACTAAAACTGATTTAGCATTTGAATGCCAATCGGACATTTTCTTGTATCTTATTAAATAAACATTGTAAAGGATTCTTTTGTCCAGCGATTCTCGCTAGATAACACTTCGGGACTTAACAGTTTCGTTCTTTCGGTTTTTGCAGCCTCGTCCGAAAGAGAATCGCCGCTAACAAAGTTTTGAAGAACAAAGGTGGATCTGAACGTACTCATATTGACTAATTTCCATTGCGGCAACTCCCATGGCACTTGAATGGGGATTGCCGTCCCGCAGAAGTCAAACAAATCAAGCCCCGAACTGGCATTCGATGCCGAATCATCTTGACATTGAAGTCTTGGGACAGATATTAGTTAATCCTACTTGGGAACCCCTAATTTTCAATCGACCATCTGCAAAAATAGCTGGAGGATACCATGCCGGAAAATAAGGCCATCAACTTGGAAGACATTTTGAACCATCCCCAGGTGAAAAAAGTCACCGATGATGTCAACCCCGAGATTTTTGAAAGAAGACATTATTCGCCGCCGAAATGTGAAGTTTTTTCGAATTCATATACTATACTGGCGGAAACCGACCGCTATCGATTCGAACTGGACAAAGAAGCTGTAAAACAGCTGCCTGATATTATTAATAATCGCGTGCAGACGATCGAGGGCCGGGATACTGTCGATGATGCCTTTGCCCGGCAATACGGCAAAGCGCGCAATATCGGAATTGTCTTTTCGGGGGGGCCATCACCGGGTGGCCACAATGTAATTGCCGGGCTATATGATGCCGCCAAAAAAGTGAATCCGGCCACCAAGGTGTTGGGGTTTCTGGTGGGACCTGACGGAATCATTGAAAATGAAGTCGTAGAGCTGAACGACGAGTTGGTTGACCGGTATCGAAATCTGGGTGGATTTACCATGATTAAGACCGGCCGGACGAAGATTGATAGCAGCGAGAAGATGGCGCTTTCCCGCCAAACCTGCCACGATCTGAAGTTGGACGCCCTGGTGGTGGTCGGCGGCGATGACTCCAACACCAATGCCGCCTTCTTGGCCCAGGAATTACTTGCCGATGGGGTTCAAATCATCGGGGTTCCCAAAACCATCGACGGCGATATTCAGGTGAGAGATGCCGATGGCAACGTGCTGTGTGCCATGTCCTTTGGATTTCATACCGCCGCCCGGGCCTTCGCGGGCTCCGTCAGCAACCTCTGTACGGACAGTAGTTCGGATATCAAATACTGGCATATTTGCAAGGTTATGGGAAGGGTGGCCAGCCATCTTGCCCTGGAAGTGGCGCTGCAAACCCATGCCAACATGACCTTGATCGGTGAAGATCTCGCTGACTACGTGGATCAAGATCGATTGCAAAAAGCCGAACAGGATCAAAGCATCGACTATCATGCCTATGGCATGACCCTGCGCCATTTGTCGCGCATTATATGCGAAGGCGTTGTCAGAAGAGCTGCAGCGGGAAAAAATTACGGCGTCATCGTCATCCCTGAAGGCGTACTGGAATTTGTAAATGAGATTCAGGTTTTTATACTTAAATTGAATACGATAATCGCTGATTTTAATCAAACCCATGACCAGGATTTTCATTCCCACTTTCCGCGACTGGAAGATAAACTGGAATATCTGCGTCGCCTGGCCCAGCGCTCACGGGAAGATGCCACCTTCAAATTGTGGAATACGCGGGATGATGACCTGTTCAATGATATTCCGGCTTTTTTTCAGAAAGGACTGCTGATGGAAAGGGACAGCCACGGTAATTTTCCATTTTCGCAGGTCGAAACCGAAAAAGTCCTATTGGGTCTCGTTCAGGATTATTTGCATATCCTGAAAGAAGAAGGGACTTATAAAATTGGTATTCACAAAGACTACTTTTCGAAAACCATCGAGGCCGACGGGCTTGATCCGGACCGCTTTGGACCGGCCCTGTTCAAAAATTATGGTGCAGCCGATCTATTACTGGTAAAGCCCGGGATTATATCGATTAAAACTCTGAGAAATGCGTTGCGCACCGATGGTCTCATTGCCGCCGGTGATCACGTACCTGCAACCGTCGAGAAGATATTCAAAAAATCGATGCCGGATTTTAAAACCCAGATCCATTTTTACGGATACGACGGTCGGGGCAATGACCCGACTCGTTTTGACTGCAATTATACTTATAACCTTGGATTGACGGTGTTCAGCCTGATTGCCAACGGCGCCACCGGGCAGATGGCGGCCATCAAAAATTTGGATATGGATTTTAGCCGGTGGGAACCGATTGGCATACCGATTGCGCCGCTGATGCATCTCGAAGAACGAAAAAGTAAATTGGCACTGGTAATCGAAAAAAGCATCGTGGACGTAAATTCCATCGCTTTTAAAGTCGTCAAGGCCTATCGCGAGAAATGGCTGGCGGCAGAACCCGGCGATGATCATTACCGCCGTCCCGGTCCCATTCGATTTGCCGGCCAAAGCGAGGAGGATCGGCCGATCACCTTAGAACTGAATGCGGTTGCCAAATTGTTGTAAAAAATTGTCGCTGACTGGCCGGCCGGCGTGGTTAAACAACTGGTGGCGCGGAATCACTCGTCATCGTTATATTTATTTTCCCACTCGGCCTGCTCATCAGCGGACATGATGTCCAATTCCACCAGAAGATCCCCGATTCCTGCTTCACGCAGTCTATCATTTTCAAGGATGGATTCCGGTTTTTTGCGGTCCAGGCTCACAAACGTGTCGTGCAAATTGAGTGTCGATTTTTTTAGCAAATGGACACTATGGCCACTGATAATAATATGATTATCTAGCAAAAACCACAGCAACGCTGCAGCTAATGCCACGAGAGCATACTGTTTGAGCCTCTGTTTCATTTTTGCAGCCCCTCATGTAGTCTTCATTTTTGCCGATAATACAATCCGGACGGTAATCGTGCGCATGTATCCATTATTCTAACAGGATCGTGGTATTCGGTCAATGTTCATGAAATGAATATTGGTTTATCATATTGAAATTATTATTAAAGTATTAATGTGCCGCCGGGCGGGAGTTTTGAATGAGTAAATTGAAAGTTATGCTGGGCAAACCTGTCGATGTCGCCGATCAAATGGTGATATCAGGCGTCTTTCTGGCCTTTTTATACTGGGGTCTCGAATCCTTTATAAATGTCTTCTCACCGGAAGAAATTACGATCTATCGAAAGTTGTTCGGTCCAAATGTCAGTTCATTGTGGCTTCGACTTATCGTCTTAAGTCTATTCATGATATTCGGATCTCATGTTCAATATACCATCAACCAGCGTAAAAAAGCCGAGCAAAACCTGTTGGATTCGTACCACAAACTGCAAAATGCCAGAATGACCACTATTCTGGGGCTGGCCAAGCTTGCCGAATACCGGGATGAAGAAACCGGAACCCACCTGGAAAGGATCCGCGAATATGCTAAAATTCTTGCCCAGGAGTTGGCCAGGCGTCCCAGGTACGAAAATATCATCACGGCCGAATATATTGATGATATCTATCAATCTTCTATCTTGCACGATATTGGCAAGGTCGGCATCCCCGATGCCGTCCTGCGAAAACCCGGCAAGCTCACAGACGAGGAGTTCGATGTCATCAAACGCCACACCATATTGGGCGGGGACGCCCTCAAGGCCATCGAGTACCAAATTGAAGGCAAATCCTTTTTGCAGATGGGAAAAGACATCGCCTACAGCCACCATGAAAAATGGGATGGTAGCGGGTATCCCGCGGGACTTAAAAAGGAAGCGATCCCGCTTGCGGCTCGTATCGTGGCCCTGGCCGATGTCTATGATGCGCTGACTACCGATCGATTTTATAAACCCGCCTACTCGCATGAAAAATCAAGGCAAATCATCATTGGCCTCAGGTTGACTCACTTCGATCCCGATATCGTGGATGTGTTCCTGCAACTGGAAGATGATTTCAACCGCATCCGCGAAGAACAGTTCGGACGCCAAGCGGAGCACGAAAATGAACCAGGTTGGATCGAACTGCCGGTGGCCCCTGCCCTGGGGGCCTGACGGCAATACGCATCTGGCCTGATTCCTGGTATTTCCTCCCCAAAATTGACAGTCTCGTAAAAATTCGAATTTCTCAAAACCCAATTCTCTGAACCAGATTACAAACACCAATAAATTCATTTCGTTATCTACGGACTCTCCCGCAATTCATTTCAATGTCTGCCATTAAAATTTGATCTTAAGTTTTACAGCCAGAAACCGATACAAGTCATGGATACCAACTGGATATGCCGTCTACCTTTCTATCGGGCGGGGTTGCCAAGAGTCCCATAGCCGGAGATTAAGAATCATGTCAATTAGTTGGAATTGCTCCAAAAAATATTACCTGCAGACCATGAGGCATTCGGGACCGGGTGACTTAAACGGTGGATGCAGGTCGGTTGTTTTTTTATGGCTTTAAATCAATCCGCACAATTTGGAAAATATCAGCTTTTGGATAAAATCGCCGTGGGGGGGAATGGCTGAGCTGTTTCGTGCCAAATTAACCGGTGTTCAAGGGTTTGAAAAACCGATTGCCATTAAAAAAATTCTACCGAATCTATCCGAAGAACAGAATTTGATTACCGCTTTTATTGACGAGGCCAAGCTGGCTGCCCTGCTGCATCACGAGAACATTGTTCAAATCTATGATTTCGGCAATTTGGATAACGAATACTATATTGCCATGGAATACCTCTTTGGCAAAGATTTACGAACAATCAGAAAAATTGCCAAACGACGAGAACGGCCGTTGGGGATGGAAAATATTCTCTACATTGTTTCCCGCATATGCGCCGGATTGGACTACTCCCACAATTTAAAGGATCTGCAGGGACAGCCGCTCAATATTATTCATCGCGATATTAATCCTCAAAACATATTGGTGACCTACGAAGGTCAGGTAAAAATAATTGATTATGGAATTGCCAAAGCGGCCAGCCAAAACACCAAGACCAGAGAAAATCTAATTAAAGGTAAGTTGGCTTATATGTCACCGGAACAGGCCAACGGCGATGTCATTGATCATCGTTCGGATATTTTTTCAACCGGGATCATACTCTACGAGCTGCTGGCCGTCAGACGAATGTTTGAGGGCGAAACCATGCAGGTCTTGTCGATGGTGCGTAAAGCCCTTTATGCTCCACCGCAAGAGGTGATACCCGATCTTCCCGCCAAATTACATGGAATTTTAGAGCGGGCGCTGGCCAAGGATCCCGCTGAGCGCTATCAATCTGCCGGTGAGATGCTGGCTGATGTGGAAGAATTTGCTTTTGAACTCGGGCTGCGGCCGAATGCCCGAAGCTTCGCCCAATATCTGAAGACGCTTTTTAAAAAGGAGCTTGCCGCGGAATCATTGGCCTTTGGGGCCAAATCCGAAATTGACAAAACGGACACGGCCGAAAAAACCGAACAGCAATCACCGCACACGGAGACCCATGAAAATACCATCTTGCTGACTGAGCAGGTCCCGGGTGGAACACTGAAACACCTCCTGCAGAAAATTTTCAAGGCCATTCCAGCCGCGTTAGGCGCCATATCGAAAATCCGAAAACCAAAGACCGGCAAAAAAGTCAAAAACAAGCCTGGACCCGCCAAATCCAGGTTTAAATTTGTCGCCCTGAAGCCGGGCATTGTCGTCATGGTATTTCTGGTATTGGCTGCGTTTGGTATAAAACAGATATCTTTTTCGCGCACCCCGCCGGAGTCCGCGGCCGCCGTTGCCGAGTCGCCGGTGGAATCTGAGATATTGGCGGCCGGCAAGGCGGCGCTCGAAGCAAAACAATATGACCAGGCCCTGGCGCTGTTTGATGAAATATTAGCCGACGATCCTTCCATGATGGAGTCGATCTCAAATTATTACGTCAGCGCTGCACTGGCGCAGGCCGCCATAGTCGGCGAAGCTGACATCGAGCAGGCCGAAAAATATGTTCTCATGGCATTGAGCGTCGATCCGGATAACATCTCCGGCCTGTCCAACCTAGGTTACATTTATATGGGCCGGAACAATTATCCCAAAGCCATTGAAACCTATTTAAAGGTGGCAGATCTCGCTCCCCATCTGCCGGATACATTCTTCAACCTCGGCTATGTATATACTGTCAGCAAGGATTACCAGCAGGCCAAGATCATGTACGGTCGCGTTATCGAACTGAATCCGGACTTTACGGATGAAGCGCTCTTCAATCTGGCTGTCGTCAACGCGAAATTGGGCGAAAACAAACAATGTATCAGGAACCTGGAGCAGGCCATCGCGTTAAACCCGGGTAATGAATCCGCCAAAAAGTATCTGCGAAAAATGAAACGGAAAACAGGAGAAAAAAAAGGATGAAAACCAGGCTTTTACGTACTACCCGCCGTGGCCTAATCGGATTGTTCATCGTCATTATGTGCTGGGGTGTGCCGGTGTCGAGCAAAAAATCGATGCGTGGCAGGCCTCTTTTCGGAAGGATTTGAATGCCCGCCTGTTTGGCAATGCTGAAGGCGATGGGAAGTATTTTATTCACACATCCCGCTGGCACTGGGAAACTTTGGCTAATGTGGCGGAATGGTATACCGGCAAATCCAAAAACCAGTCCAAATTGGCTAAAGTCAATCCGAGTATTCGTCCCGGCAGGTTAGCCGAAGGCAGCAAGGTAAAGATCCCGGTCGGCCTGCTGAAAACCCGCGAACCGCTGCCGAAGAATTTTTCCGGAGAGTACCGCGCGAAATATTATATCCACAACGTGCGCTGGCCCGGCGAGTCCCTTTCTTTGATTGCATCATGGTATACCGGGTCTTCCAAAAACTGGCGCAAACTTGCCAATTACAATCCACGCCTGGATCCGAATCGCATCCGAGTCGGCAATGTGATTCTCATTCCGCCCTCCATGCTGAAAACGCGCGTTGCCTTGCCCGAAAAGGTAGCCGCCAAGTTTACATCGGCGTATTTTTCCTACAAAGTAAAAAAGAACAATGAAAAATTGGCAGATATCGCCAAATGGTACACCGGCAGTTCGGGTAATCGGAAGCGGCTGGCCAAGGCCAATCCGGATCTCAACCCGAATCATCTGAAACGGGGTAATGAAGTATATATACCCAAAAAGCTGCTGGTGACCCGGGCTCCGATCAAAATGTCGCAACCGGCGGCCGCGCCGTCCAAAACTGCGGCTAAAACTTCGGTGACGCCTCCAAAGCCTGCTCCGGCGATACGCCCCAAGCCTGCCGCGGATGAAGATGAAGATGAGAGCATCAAATTGTTTGGACCCAAACTACGCCCAAATCAATAGGTTCCTGATCTGACGCCGCCTGAGAATTGAATATTGAAGATTGCCGTCTCGAAAGAGAATTAATTTACGATGACTTATCCGCCGTCACTTGCAGCAATACCATATCGGTATTCCAATCAATTAACTGCAGGCTATTGAGCTCAACCGGTTGGCCGTCTAATTCCCCGCCAACAAATCCGGGCCTCAATACCTCCGCATGACGTTCCATAAAGTCGTGCAGCACCTGTGCCTTTATCGAAATTCCCCTGCGAAGGAAATCCGGCCCCAGGTCCTTGACGACCAGGTTTAATAGCTTGAGGGTAATCTCGGCCGACGCTTTCTGGGAAGACACTTTGTCTTGGGCATGCGAGATCTGGCTGCGCATGGCGGCATAATAGCTTCCACTGCGCAAGACGGCGCCGACTAGATCCGGCATGGGACCTGAAAGTGCCAGCGTCGCGCCCTCGTTCACCACGGTGGAATCCGCATCATCGACCACTTTTGAGTTCAGAAAAATGGTCAAAATTCTTTCTGCCAGATAGTCTTCTGCGATGCCCAACTGCCGGCAGAGCAGATCTTTTACACTGCAGCCCGTTTGAACATTTATGGTGAATCCCTCTCCCAGCAATTGGCAAAAAAAAGGCACTAGTTCAAATTTCATTCGCAGCTTAAGATGATTGTAAGCGATATCCGCACGCCTCTCTTTGGTCGTTGATGGGTTGATTTTCGACATCGCAAATTCCTTTCTCCTTAAACTGCAATCAATGGTTTTTAAGGCGAAAAAAAGGGGAGCCACCATGGTCGGCTCCCCAAATACTTCTGGCACAGGGTGTCAGGTTGCTTAATAGTTGTGAACCTCATCCAGCTCTTCGTCTGAAACTCCGAATGTTACATTGTGCGGCGACAACGGTTCGGTATGGAAATATTCGGGTAAGCGGTCATCTTTGCTGGTAAATCCTGCGCGGGCATTGAAATCAAGTTCATTTTTCAATACTGATTTGCCCAAAGCGGTAACGTCATCGGCAGTCAGATCCTGGCCGGTGAACCCGCTTATTAAATCGATCAAGGCTTGAAAGGTTTCCGGCTGATCCATTATCGGGAAGGCGATGAACACGCACATTCCAGTGGAGTCAATTGCGCCTGTTGCGATCTGCAGATTGCGCGACAAATCAACCTGACCCTCGGGCTTCAACGGATCAACGGTGCCGCCGACACCTAAAATATTGGTTGCCACGGCATATCCCGCGGTATGATCGGCGCCCATCGTGGTCGTGGCGTAAGTGACCCCTTGCCCTTGCACCGCACGCGGATCATAGGCCGGCATGGCCTGTTTTTTAACCACCGGCACTCTTTCGACGCCGAATACCTGGCCGGTGACGGCGGCTCCATTGCCCAGGATCCGACCCAGCGGCGTGCCCTGACCGACTTCTTTGACCAGGTTGATGGCGGCCTCTGCATCACCAAATTCCGCCACACCGCCTTCCATGGCCACCGCGATGGCAGCGCCTAATTCAATGGTATCCAGGCCGAAATCATCATCCAGACGATCGATTTGGGCGATTGCATCCAAGTCATCAATGCCGCAGTTGCCGCCGTGCGCCCACATGGTTTCATACTCTACCTGCTTCGTTAAAAAGTTGCCGTTTTTGTCGTAAAACGTTCCCGAACATCGGATGACGCAGCCTCTGTGGCAGCCATGGGTGGCAGAGCCTTCACCGCCGCGGGCATTTTCTAATTCCGCCTGGGTTTCTCCACTGATCTTGCTGGCGCCGTCAAACTGGCCAAACTGAAAGTTTTTGGTGGGATAGGCGCCGGCTTCATTGATTATGTTGGTCAACACGTTAGTGCCATACGCCGGCATTCCTTCTCCGGACACCGGATGTTTTCTGAGGCCGGCCACAAACTCTTTGTTGGCGGCCTTGAATTTTTCGGGATCGGCCGGGGTTCGGGCTGCGCATCCGGCATCGTCGATCACGATGACCTTAACGCCTTTGGCGCCCATGACCGCCCCGCAGCCGCCGCGACCGGCATGGCGGGTGGGTCGCTGCTCCATATCCGTAAATGCCACCGATGCGGCGGACATCTTCATCTCACCGGCTGGGCCGATGGAGATGCAGTGGACTTTATCACCGTATTCGGCTTTCATCTTGTCCACCACGTCGTAGTTGCCGAGCATGCACAAACTGTTGTCTTGTTTGATCTCCACACCGTCTTTGTTGACGAAAACTTTATAGAGGGCTTTTTCTTGGGGCTTGCCTTCCAACACGATGGCGGCATAGCCCAATCGGCCGAGCATCTGGGACGGCTGCCCACCTGAATTGGATTCCTTGATGCCGCCGGTCAGCGGGCTTTTGCAGCCGACGGAGATACGGCCGGACATGGCCGCCACCGAGCCGCTCAGCAGCCCGGGCGCGATCACCAGCTTGTTTTCTTCACCAAGCGCATGACACATTGGGGGAACTTCTTTCGATACGATGCCCGAGGTCATGGCGCGGCCGCCCAAACCGGCATAGTCACCCAAGGGCTCAGTCTTGGCTTGAGGGCCTCCATCTGCTCCCATATTTATTCTCAGAATTTTGTCCATAGCTACCTCCTTATTCTAATAGGGGTTAAAGATGCACTCCAAGATTAGCAGCAAAGCTTTCAGAACTGGATTTCAATTGGGCAGCGGAAAAAATCTCAGCCTTGGTTATTATTCGTATTTGATCGTAATGTCAAGTAAAACCAAAAATGACCGGTTATTAGGGCGGATTAATTATCCGTATTTTTTTTCGAATGCCTTCATAAAATCGACCAGGGCCTCCACCGCTTCAAGAGGTACAGCATTGTATAGCGAAGCGCGGCATCCACCGACTGATCGATGACCCTTGAGACCGCCCAAGCCATTTTCCAGTGCTTGCTTGATAAATTGCTGTTCAATCTCCGGGTTCGGCAGACGAAATGTTATATTCATCAGGGAACGGCTAGCAGACTCGGCGGTGGCGTTGTAGAAGCCGCCGGCATCCATGAAATCATAGAGCAGAGCGGCTTTTTTACGATTGATGGCCGCCATTTTATCGAGACCGCCCACGGTTTCCTCCAGCCACTTTAAAACCAGATGCAAGGTGTAAATTGCAAAACAGGGGGGCGTGTTGTAGAGCGAATTTTTAGCGGCGTAGGTGCCATAGCTTAACATGGTCGGCAGTGAGTCCGGCACCAGGTCCAGCATGTCCTGGCGAATGACAACCAGGCAGACACCGGCCGGACCGATATTTTTTTGAGCGCCGGCATAAAGCATGCCGAATTTTCGTACGTCTATGGGTTGGCTCATGATATCCGATGACATGTCACATATAATCGGCACGCCGTTTGTATCCGGCAGTTCGGTCCAGGCGGTGCCTTTGATGGTGTTGTTGGAAGTCATATGGACAAACACCGCATCGGCATTGAAGTTGATGTCCCGGGGAATATAAGAATAATTTTTATCGGCCGATGATGCCACGACTCGAATGGCTTTACCCTGGATCTCGGCTTCCTTGATTGCTTTCGAGGACCAGGTGCCGGTGTCCACATAGTCGGCCGATCGGTTTCCGGACAGAAAGTTCATGGGGATCAGGGCAAATTGAAGGCTGGCGCCGCCCTGCAGAAAAAGGACGTGATGTCGGTCGTCTAAGCCTAGCAAGCGTTTGGTTCTGGCAACGGCATCATTGATAACATCGTCAAATTGTTGGGATCGATGACTGATTTCCGTAATGGACATGCCGGATCCCCCGAAATCCAAAAAGTTGTCCCGGATTTCCTGTAGCACGGAATAGGGAAGAGCGGCCGGTCCCGGGTTGAAGTTGTATATTCTGTTCGCCTGCATGGTTCCCTCCATCTTTATAAAGTTGAGTTGCAAAACCAGAAATCGGGCGCTTAACTAGGACAGATCCAATTCCAGATGTCAATCTGAATTTTAAATCGGCGATCCGGTTGCATCGCCGCCAATGTTGACAAGGCCGCCCTTTTGCCCTAAACACTGGCACGCATCGAAATGATGATTATCTTTCGGTGCCAAAAAACAGCCGGGCAAATCGTCAATGAAACTTAATGAGTGAAGTCGCATATGGGTAAACCACGAAACACACGAAAGACACAAAAGCCAAAAAAGGTTTTTTTTCGTGTTTTTCGTGTGGTTCGTGGTTCTATCCATGTACAAAAACATCCGAATTCAAGCGAATACCATGAGAATTTATAACTATCCTTCCATATCTGCCGAAAAAAAAGTCGCGGCCATCGTCGACCGCGGATTGACTTTCAGCAAAAAAGACTATCAGACCGTTAACCGGATCCTGGATGATGTGCGGCGCCATGGTGATGAGGCTGTCCTTAAATATGCCAGGCGTTTCGATGCTCCCGATGTGACCCTCAAGTCATTAAAAGTGTCGGAAAAAGAAATGCGTGAGGCTTCAAAGAAAGTTGACCGATCTTTCGTCAGGGCTTTGAATCGGGCTGCCTCGCAAATTGATGCTTTTCATCGACAGCAGGTCCGCCAATCCTGGATCGACACTCAAAGACCGGGCGCCTTGTTGGGGCAGATCGTTAATCCGGTGGAGGCAGCCGGCGTCTATGTGCCCGGCGCCAGGGGCGGTGAAACGCCCCTGGTGTCGACGGTCTTGATGTCAGCCATTCCCGCCAAAATTGCGGGGGTCGAGAATATCGTAATGGTAACCCCGTCGACCAAGACGGGCGGCATAAATCCTCACCTTTTGGTGGCCGCCAAAAAAGTGGGTATCAAGAACATATACAAAATAGGCAGCGCTTGGGCCATTGCCGCCTTGGCCCACGGCACCGCAACGATTCCCCGGGTCGATGTCATCGCCGGTCCCGGAAATATATATGTAACCCTGGCCAAGAAAATCGTCGCCGGCACCGTCGGCATTGATATGATTGCCGGACCCAGCGAAGTGCTCGTGATTGCCGATGACAGTGCCGCCCCGGAATTTGCCGCGGCTGATTTGCTGGCCCAGGCCGAACATGACGTGCTTTCGTCGGCGGTACTGATAACAGATTCGGCTGATTTTGCAAAGCAGGTCGCCGCCGAAGTTAAGCGGCAGCTGACCAATTTGCCCCGCAGTGCCATTGCACGGGAGTCGTTGCGACGTTTTGGCGCCTTGTTGGTGGTCGAAGACCTTGCTGCTGCGATCGCACTGGCCAATCGCATCGCCCCGGAACATCTCGAGCTGCAAATTGACGACCCCTTCGAATGCCTGGGGCAAATCCGCAACGCCGGCGCCGTTTTTCTGGGACATTACACACCCGAACCGGTGGGTGATTACATCGCCGGACCCAACCATGTATTGCCTACCGCCGGAACGGCGCGTTTTGCTTCGGCGCTTGCCGTGGACCACTTCGTCAAAACGAGCAGCGTCATACATTATTCTCCCGCCGCCTTCAAACGGGAGGCGTCCGATGTTATCCGTCTGGCCGAAACTGAAGGACTGGACGGCCATGCCAGGTCGATTAAGGTGAGGTTGAAAAAATAAGGTTGATAGGTTCAGGGGTTCTGGGTTCAGGGGTTCTGGGTTCAGAGGTTCAAGGTTCAGAGGTTCAAGGTTCAGAGGTTCAAGGGTTCTGGGTTGAGGGGTTCTGGGTTGAGGGGTTCTGGGTTGAGGGGTTCTGGGTTGAGGGGTTCTGGGTTCAAGGGTTCAGAGGTTCAGGGTTTCAGGAATAAGAGTTTTGCGGCAAGAGAAAATGTCGAATGGTATCGCTGCGCTCTGGCATCCGAAAGGAAAAATCGGTAGAATTCATTCATTCACCATTCGGTATTCGCCATTCGTCATTTTTTTGAGTCGAACGCTGAGCCATTGGACCCGGAACCCAGAACCTTTGAACCCGGAACCTCTGAACCTTCCATGGACTAAAATATATTGATATAATTTGATTTTCGTTGTATAAATGTAGATAAATGATCGACAAATTTTCAGGCCGTAGTTACCATCGGGACCGGATTGAATCGGAGCCCGATTTTTTTAATTGACTCAAATTAATTAAACATTTTCGATAATCGAAAAATAAAATGATAGAATACCTAAAATCTTCAATCTTCAATCTTCAATATTCATTTCTTGTCCCGGAGGCTAGTCATCAAAGACGATAGTTTATTTGATAATATTACTAAAGCGGATTACGACGCATCGTCGCTGGAGGTATTGAAGGGCCTCGATCCGGTGCGGCGTAGACCTGGGATGTATACCGACACCAGCCGGCCCAATCACCTGGCCCAGGAAGTCATCGATAATTCGGTTGACGAAGCCATTGCCGGGTTTGCCAAAAAGATCAATGTCATTTACCACGAAGATGGATCGCTCGAAGTCAGCGACGACGGCCGCGGTATGCCGATCGACCAGCATCCCGAGGAAAAGATGACCGGTGTAGAGGTCATCATGACCAAATTACATGCCGGCGCCAAGTTTGGCCACAAAAACTACCGCTTTTCCGGCGGACTGCATGGTGTCGGCGTATCGGTCGTCAATGCCTTGTCCAGTCGGCTCGAGGTGGAAATCAAACGCGGCGGCCACAAATACGCCATATCATTTAACAACGGCCAAAAATTATCCAAACTGAAAAAAGTCGGCACGGTGGGAAAACGCAATACCGGTTCCATGGTGCGTTTCTGGCCTGATGAACAGTACTTCGACAGCGTTAAGATTTCCTTGCCCCGGCTAAAACACGTCATGCGCGCCAAAGCGGTCCTTTGCCCGGGTTTGACGGTAAGCTTCACCAATAAGGGCACGCGCGAGTCGGAATCCTGGTATTTCGAGGATGGACTTAAAGACTATCTGCTTGAAAACCTTTCAGAATACCATCGAATTCCGGAAGTTCCGTTTGTCGGCGAGCATGACGGCCGGGAAGAAGTCGTGAACTGGGCCGTCATCTGGCTGCCCGAAGCCGGGCAGGTGATTGCCGAAAGCTATGTCAACCTGATTCCGACCCCCCAGGGCGGGACCCATGTGAACGGATTTCGCAGCGGCCTCCTGGCAGCGGTCAAAGAGTTTTGCGAATTTCGCAACCTGATTCCCAGGGGCATCAAGCTGACACCGGACGATATCTGGGAAAAATGCAGCTATGTGCTTTCGGTCAAAATGAGTGATCCCCAGTTCTCGGGGCAGACCAAGGAGCGGCTGGGCTCCCGCCAATGTGCATCTTTTGTTTCAAATGCGGTGCGAGATGCATTTGCCCTGTGGCTGAATCAGCACACCGAAACCGGTGAGCAACTTGCGGAAATGGCCATCGAAAACGCCCGGAAGCGGCTCAAGGCCGTCAAAAAGATCGTGCGCAAAAAAGTCGGCAGCGGTCCCACCTTGCCCGGCAAGCTGGCGGACTGCATTTCCCAGAACTCCGCCGAAAGTGAGCTATTCCTGGTAGAAGGGGATTCCGCCGGTGGATCCGCGAAACAGGCCCGTGACAAACAGACCCAGGCCGTGTTGCCATTGCGGGGCAAAATTCTCAATACCTGGGAGGTGGACACCGCGGCTATTTTAAAATCAAATGAGATCCATGACATTGCGGTTGCGATCGGGGTCGATCCGGGGAATCCGGATATAGAGGGCCTGCGCTATCGCAAAATCATCATATTGGCCGATGCCGATTCCGACGGGCTTCACATCGCTTCGCTGTTGTGCGCCTTGTTTCTGAGGCATTTCAGGTCGCTGGTTCTATCCGGCAATATTTTCGTCGCCATGCCGCCGCTGTACCGGATCGATCAGGGCAAAACCGTACATTATGCCCTCGATGAACATGAAAAAGATGCGATTTTAAAACGGCTGAACGATTCATCCAAGAAGGCCAAGCCCAATGTTCAGCGGTTTAAGGGGCTTGGCGAAATGAATCCGGGCCAGCTGCGCGAGACGACCATGCTGCCCGATTCCCGGCGCTTGATTCAGCTTACCCTGGATGATGAACGAAAAATAATCAAAACCATGGATATGCTGCTGGCCAAAAAACGATCCAAAGACCGCAAAAAATGGCTTGAAAAAGAAGGCGATCTGGCTGATGCCGAAGTGATTTAGGTTCGGAGGTTCAGAGGTTCAAAGGTTCTGGGTTCAAGGGTTCAGTGGTTCTGGAGTTAAAGAGGACTGAGCGAAAAGGACTGAGGACTGAGGACTGAGTTTAACAGTTTTTAGACAACTGAACAGCCACATGCTCAGTCCTCAGTCCTCAGCACTCATCACTTTTTTTCAGACAGAGCGAAGCGATTCAATTAACTTTAAACCTTAAACCTTAAACCTTAAACCTTAAACCTTGAACCTTGAACCCTAATCCTTGAACCCCCGAATTCAGACTACCGGACCAGAAATTTGGAGCACGAAATTATGTCTGTTGATGAAATCATGTCCTACGAAGGCATTGAGCAGCTATCGCTGGACGCCTTTGTAAAGCCGTCATACCTAAACTATGCCATGTACGTGATCATGGACCGGGCCCTGCCGTTTATCGGCGATGGTTTCAAACCGGTTCAGCGGCGGATAATATATGCCATGAGTGAGCTCGGCCTGCGCGCCACCGCCAAACACAAAAAATCGGCCCGCACCGTCGGTGACGTCCTGGGCAAATTCCACCCGCACGGCGATAGCGCCTGCTACGAGGCCATGGTGCTGATGGCGCAGGATTTTTCGTATCGCTATCCGCTCATCGACGGCCAGGGCAACTGGGGGTCAAATGCGTCACCCAAAGAATTTGCGGCCATGCGCTACACCGAGGCCCGGCTCTCAGCCTATGCCGATGTGTTTCTGGCCGAACTTTCGATGGGTACCATAGACTGGTCGCCGAATTTTGACGGAACGCTCCGCGAGCCGCGCATGCTGCCCGCCAGGCTGCCCAATGTCATTTTGAATGGCGCCACCGGCATCGCCGTGGGTATGGCAACCGACATCCCGCCGCACAATCTCAATGAGGTCGTCGAGGCCTGTGTCACCCTAATCGATTCACCCAAATCCGGCGTCGAGGATATTTGCCAGCACATTCAGGGGCCCGATTTCCCCACGGGGGCGGAGATTATTACACCAAAAGAAGACATTTTAAACATCTACCGGTCCGGCCAGGGCATGGTTCGAATGCGGGCCACCTATGAGTACGAAAATGGGGATATTATTATTACGTCACTTCCCTATCAGGTCTCGGCGGCCCGGGTGATCGAACAGGTGGCGGCCCAGATGAGAGAAAAGAAGCTGTCCATGGTGTCGGACATCCGCGACGTTTCCGACCAGGATGAGCCGACCCGTCTGATGATCATGCCCCGTTCCAACCGGGTGGATAAGGAGGCCTTGATCAGCCATCTTTTCGCGACAACCGATCTGGAGAAAAGTTTTAAGATAAATATGACGGTTATCGGGCTGAGCCGCAAGCCGCAAACCCTGGGGCTTTTGGAGGTGCTCAAGCAATGGCTGAAATATCGCCGGCAGACGATCGTGCGTCGGCTGGAATTTCGACTGGCACAAATTAATGAGCGCCTGCACATTCTTGCCGGACTGCTGGTGGTCTATCTGAATCTGGATGAGGTTATCCGGATTATACGTGAAAGCGACGAACCCAAACCGGAGCTGATGAAGGCGTTTGATCTGACCGATACCCAGGCCGAGGCTATTTTACAGATCCGGCTTCGTCAGCTGGCCAAGCTGGAAGAGATCAAGATCAAGGATGAAAAGCGCGAACTTGAAAAAGAGAAAGGATGGACCGAGAAAACCCTGGCCTCCAATCAGCGCCTGAAGACATTGATGAAAAAAGAGCTCAGGGAGGATGCCGCCAAATATGGCGATGACCGCAAAACCCTCATTGTTGAACGCAAGGAGGCGCAGGCTATCAGGGAGGTCGAGCTCACGCCGGTCGAACCGGTAACGGTTGTGCTGTCCTCCGGCGGCTGGGTACGGGCGGCCAAAGGACATGAGATCGATCCCGCCAATCTCAGTTATAAAGCCGGCGACGGGTTTTTAAGCGCCGCCCGGGGCAAAACCATTCATCCTGCCATATTTCTCGATACCCTGGGCCGGTCGTATTCACTGCCAGCCCATAACCTGCCCTCGGCCCGGGGCCAAGGGGAGCCGCTGACCGGAAAACTGACGCCATCCAACGGAGCGAGGTTTATGGCGGTCTTAATGGGGCCGCCCGATCGCAGGGTCCTGCTCGCCAGTGACTCCGGCTACGGGTTTGTGACCCAAATCTCCAATATGGTGACGAAAAATACCAAGGGCAAGGCCATGCTCTCTGTTTCCGGGAATTCCGAGCCGCTGCCACCGGTCTATGTCAATAACTATGAGACCGATCAATTGGCCGCCATTACCACCGAAGGCCATATGCTGGTCATTCCCCTCAAGGCCCTGCCGGAGCTTGCCAAGGGCAAAGGAAACAAAATCATCCAAATTCCGCCGGCCAGGCTCAAAAATCGGGAGGAATATGTAAAGTTGATCGCGATACTGCCGGAAGGCAACGCGATCAGGATCCATGCCGGTAAACAATCTGTGCGGTTTACTGCGGGAAATATTGCGGCCTTCATTGGTGAGCGAGGTCGGCGGGGTAAAAAATTGCCGCGGGGTTTTCGCAGGGCGGATCGAATCGAAATAATCGTCGAGACAAGTCAAATATAACTGAGAACCATTCCGGATATAGCCGGTAACCTCCATGACTGGCCGATGGCCGGCTGAACTTAAAGGGCCAATAATATTTGACATAAATTTTATTTTTCTATACTGTAGCCAACACAGACGGGAAGTACTAACCGACCGTTCAACGGTAAAGGTATGCAAGTCCCACAAGTCTACTCGTAAAATAACACTTCTCCGGAAACATAAACTTAAAAGGATACACTGTGGAATTCAATGTGAAGTCCCGGGAGCGTTTGTGGTTGGTGCTAGTCGCAGGAATCGTCGGCTTGATCCTGATCGTGTTAGCCGGCTACTATGTCTGGACGTCGTTTATGGGGGATGAGGTCAAACCGAAGGTGGTCAAAAAAGCAGAATTACCCCGAATGGCGAACCTGCCTCCCAAGAAAAAAACGATTCCGCCCCCGCCGCCTCCGTCTTACACCCCGGACGCACCGGCACTGGAAAGAGCCCGCAAGGCCCTGCGGGAAGGGATATCCCCTGAAGATGCCGTAGTTTTGGCCAACTCGTTGCCGGAGAGCCCCGAGCGGGCTGACGCGGCATTTCTCTTGCTGGAATATGCTGCCGACAGCGGGCTGGCACCGGCAGCGCTGGCTGTCGCCCGTTACTACGATCCCAGCGATGAAGCGCCCAGCGGCACCATACGTAAAAATCCGGCTTCGGCCTTCGACTGGTATGCGGAGGCTCTGGCAGGCGGGCAGGAGGGTGCCAAACCCCGGCTGGATCAACTTCGCCGCTGGGCGGAGGAGCAGGCCGCCCAGGGCTCTGTTGAAGCTCGTGAATTATTAAAAACCTGGCCTTGAACCACCAAGGCTGAAAGGATGAATAATGCTGATTCGTATAGTTAACCGAATTAAAGCATTTTATGCGGCACTGATGGTTGTGACCTGCCTGATGCTGGTTTGGGTTGAGGCTGCTCCGGCGCAAAAATGCAAACCCTTGCTCATTCCCGGCAAGCGCTCCATATTTCAGCAGGTGATTACGCACCCCGGAGCGAACCTGTATGCGTCTGCCAGCCAAACATCAGCGATATTGGAAGCCCGAATCAAACCATTTACCGTTTATTATGTTTATGATCGAATATCTGCTGCTGATGCGGACTGGTTGAAAGTCGGGCTGTCAAGCAATTGTGAGGTGAGCGGCTGGGTAAAGGAAGACAAAATTTCCGAATGGCGGCAATCTCTGACCCTGGTTTTCACCGAACGCCAGGGCCGCCAACCGGTCCTGTTTTTCAAGGCTTTGGAGGAACTCGACAAGGTGGCCGGTTCGGCATCGCCCAGCGAGGAAGCCATGAAGCTGGTTTCCCAATTTGAGGCCATCCAGATGGAGAACTCTGCGGCGCCGTCGAATTTTCCGATTCTAGCAATGGAGCCGTCCGAGGAGGCGGTATCCCGCACGCGTTTTTATCTAATGCCGATTTTTCAAACCGTGGAGCTCTTCGAGGGGGTAAAATTTCTTGAGCTCGCATCGATTGATCCGGGTACCTGGCAACTGCCCCAGGAAGCGGATCTGCGGACCAGTATCGTATTTGTTATCGATACCACCATCTCCATGAAACCTTATATCGACCGCACCCGGGAGGCGGTGCGCAATATTTACGATGCCATTCAAAAGGCCGGACTGTCGGATAAGGTGGCGTTTGGGCTGGTTGCATTTCGCAGCAGCACGGAAAAAACACCGGATCTCGAATATGTCAGCAGGGTTCTGTCGGATTTGAGAGACGGGCGGCAGCGGGTCGAGTTCGAAAGCGCCCTGGCCTCTGCCGAAGAAGCCGGGGTTTCGTCCCATTCATTTAACGAAGATTCATTTGCCGGGCTCAAGACGGCACTCGATGAATTAAACTGGGCCCCCTACCAGTCCCGCATCATGCTGCTCATTACCGACGCTGGTCCCATCCGCAACGATGATCCTTATTCCTCGACCGGTATGAACGAAGCCGAAATAGCCGATATGGCAGCCGCCAAAGGCGTTCGCACCTTTGTCCTCCATCTGCGGACGCCCTTGGCGGAAAGACTCAACAACATTAACTACGCCGAGGCCCAGTATCGGGCGATGACCGGACAATCCGATTCAGCCATTGGTGACCTTTACCTGCCCATCGATGCGAGTGACACCGAGGCCGGTGTACGAACTTTCGGGCGTGTGGTTGAGGGCGTTGGGGCGCAGATGGTGCGGCTCGTCCAGGCCGCCAGTGCCGGTGAGCGTCTACAGATGCCTGATCAGCCTTTATCCGGGAACGGCGGCGTTGTGGCGGACGCCGAGCGCAAGGCTGCCATCCTGGGCTATGCCATGCAACTGGAGTTTTTGGGGCGGCGCGGTAAAATCCAGGCGCCCCAGGTTGTGACGTCCTGGGTATCCGACATGGATCTGGTGCGTCCCGACACGCCCTCTTTTAAAGTCACCGTGTTGCTGACGAAGAATCAGCTCAGCGACTTGTATCAGCGCCTGAGGGTGATTTTGGATCAGGCCCAGCGTACCAAACGCACCGGAGCTCGGGATTTTTTCCAGGGCATCCTGTCGGCGGCGGCTCAAATATCCCGGGATCCCACCCAATTCAGCCTGAAGCCCAACCAGAACTTGGGCCAACTAGGGTTGCTCGGCGAGTTTCTCGATGATCTTCCTTACCGCAGCAGCATTATGCGATTGACGGAAGAAGACTGGTATCGCATGAGCGTCGGGGAGCAGCAGGCGCTGGTGGACGATATAAAATCCAAAATCAAACGCTACCAGCAATACAACAACGATGTTTCCAATTGGATCAGTTTCGGATCAACTGATCCCGGAGACAGCGTCTATCGTGTGCCGTTGAGCATGATGCCCTAATCTGACACTATTATAGTTATAGTTTTAATTATATTTGGAGCGCGTTTAAATCTCTATTTATCAATAATCGATGTCTATTAAATCCCAAATAACAAAACTCAAATTTCAAATAAATCCCAATACCCAATGAATCAAATTCCAAACGAGTTTGTGTCTTTGGAGATTGGAATTTGAGTATTATTTGTGATTTGTTTTTTGGTGCTTGTCATTTGCTCACCATTTAGACTAAACTTATAGATAATCCGCAAAGCTCTTTAAACTCAACATCATCAATCAAATAAGCTTCGATAGAGGTGAGTATTGTCAGGCCGCAAAAAAAACAAAAAAAAAGTCAAAGCCGGGAAGAAGAAATCCTCGATCGCTAAAAGTGAGGATGGCCTAAAAACGCGTGTCGTTTTCCAACTCAACCGGGTGGCCAAAAATTGGTCCGGCGAACATGGGTTTGAATTGACCGTACCGGAATTGACGATCCGCCAGGGAGAGCAGGTCGCACTGGTGGGTTTCTCCGGCTGTGGCAAGAGCACCCTGCTGGATTTGCTGGCCATGATTCTGCAGCCTGACAGCGCCGAGGAGTTCGCATTTTTCAGTGCCAATGATAAACGGTTGGACGTGGCGGCTACTTGGAAACGGAATAATTTGGACGGCCTGGCCCGGGCCCGGATGCGCCATATCGGCTACGTGCTTCAAACCGGCGGCTTGCTGCCTTTTCTTTCCGTTTATGACAATATCGCACTGAGCCGTTATGGACTCGGCTTATCGGAGCAGGAAGCCGTTAGATCCGTAGCGGAAAAACTGGGTATCGACCGCCACCTGAAAAAATTTCCCGCCCAACTGTCTGTCGGTGAGCGGCAGCGAGTATCAATTGCTCGGGCCATGGCCCACGAGCCGTCTGTCGTTATTGCCGATGAACCCACCGCATCGCTTGATCCAATCAATGCCGAGGAAATCATGGGGCTTTTTACGAACCTGACCGAAGAAAAAGGCGTCACCCTGGTGGTTGCAACCCATGAGTGGGACCGTGTCGAAGACCTTGGATTCAGGCGGGTCAATTTCAATCTGGAAAAGAACGAGGACAAAGGATCCGTTCGGGCCAAGGTGTCGGGGTGATGGGAATTTCGAGTGACAAATGAATAATGGCAAATGAATAATGAATGATGTCGCTTCGCTCCGTCAATTAAAAATTATTTTTAAATAGATAGAATTCCTTCATTATTCATTATTCAATAGTCATTAGTCATTCGTAATTTCAAAAAAATAGCTTATCTTATAATATACATAAATACTAATGCATGGACTAAAAACCATTGTTCGATTGTCACTGAGTGACTACTCCCACGAGCGGTTGCTGTCGGCCTGTACGATCTTGGGCCTGGCCGCGGTACTGGCGCCGCTTTTGGTTTTGTTCGGTGTCAAGAGCGGGATTATCAACACCATGGTGGATCGCCTGGTTCAGGATCCGAGAAATCTTGAGATATCGCCGGTTGGCAGCGGGCGCTATGGCCAGGATTGGTTCGCGGAGGCGGCCCAACGCCCGGGAGTCGCGTTTATAATTCCTCAGACCCGCTCGATTGCCGCCAACATGATTCTCTATCATAATATCAAAGGCAAGCCACGAACCCTGGCGGTGGATCTCATCCCCACGGGAGCGGGCGATCCCCTGCTTGAAAAGTGGGGAAAACTGCCGGTGGAAAACAATGCCGTTGTCCTCTCGGCCTCGGTCGCACGCAAGCTGAAGGTCGCCGCCGGCCAGGTGATTGAGGGACGGATCGGTCGATCCGTTCAGGGCCGCAAAGAACAGGTCACGGCCGACCTAACGGTTATTTCCGTATTGCCCATCGAAGCCTATCCAAGAGACGCTGCATTCGTAAAGCTGAGCCTGTTGGAGGCCACGGAAGACTATCGTGACGGCTTCAGTTCGCAGACTTTCGGCTGGCCCAGCCAGGAGCGCCCAACGCGGTCCAAAGAATATCCGAGTTTTCGACTTTATGCGCAATCAATTTATGATGTCGCCCCCCTGCGTGACTGGCTAACCGCCCAGGAGTTGGAAATTTACACGCGGGTCGAAGAAATCGAGGTCATCCAGAGTCTTGATCGCTCTTTCAGTCTCATTTTCCGCCTGATTTCCTTCGTTGCGGTTTGCGGCTATTTTGCCTCCATGGCCAGCAATATACTGGCCAATGTCAATCGCAAGAGCCGCCATTTGGGAATCACGCGTCTGATTGGTTTTACGACACGCAGCATCATGTGGTATCCGGTGGTCCAGTCGGTGGCCACAGCCGTTCTGGGTACCGCCCTGGCGGCCTGCCTGTACTTTGCATCTCAAATAACCATCAACAGCCTGTTTGCCAAATATCTGGCCGAGGGTGAGTATGTCTGCCGGTTGTCGCTGTTGCATCTGGTATCGGCGCTGATTCTGACAATTATACTGTCGATTCTCGCAGCCGGCTATGCCGCCTTCCGGGTCGCAAAAATTGAACCATCAAAGGTCATCCGTGATGTCTAATTTCCTTCCCTCCATAGGTTCCGGCCGCATTGCGGCCGTTGAATTGCAGCGTGGCCGGCTAAAAAGCCTGCGCGAGTCCTTTTTTTCCTCGGCAGTTCCCCTGATCATGGGTCTGATCCTGGCTTTGGCGGTCGGGACCGCATTGGCCCAGGAGTGCCCGTCGCCCAACAACAAGCGCCTCTCTCAAACGCCCATTATCCGGGATATGGTAAATCCCACGCCATCTGAGGGGGACTTTGAACTGCCGATGCCCTGCGGCGGCAAATTGACCCTGCGACCGGTGTGCGTGTCCGCGCCATACTACCTGGGGGACCAGCAGTTGCAACTGGGCTGTGAAAACTGCGGCCGGCCGGACCAGAGTTTCATGGAAGGCAAGCGGATTGAGGCCCTGGCCGGCGCATTTACCCGCGAAGAATTACCTGAGACCTGGCAGGCCAAGTTGCGTGATCTTTCTCGCAAGGGCGCCGGGCGTTGTTCGCGACCGGATGATAACCGATCTAAAAGATTTTATTATTTTATCGGCAAATACGAGATATCGACCTTTCAGTGGAAGGCTATCATGGATGGTGTTTGCCCCGGATGGGACGTTCGTTTTACGTCCGACGATCCTCGACCCAAAACCGACATATCCTGGTTTCAAGCCGTTGAGTTTACCCGGCGCTACACGGAATGGCTATTGAAAAACAGGCCGGATACGCTGCCCGAATTTGACGCCGGACGCACCGGCTATATCCGGCTGCCGACCGAAGCTGAATGGGAATATGCCGCGCGCGGTGGACATCTGGTAACCGAAGTGGAACTCAACCGGGAAGATTTTTTCCCGCTTAAAAAACGCACTTATTCCGACTATGCGGTCTACACCGGAGCCGATGCCGCCAAACCGACCGAGAGATTGGCCTGGATTGGATCCCGCTGTGCCAACCCGCTGGGCCTTTATGACACCGCCGGCAACGCAGCCGAAATGATGATCGATCCCTTTCGGTTCTCGATTGACTCGCGCCTGCACGGGGCGGCCGGCGGGTTCTTGGTTAAAGGGGGCAGCTATCGCAAGCGGATATCGGAGATATTGCCGGGGCGGCGTGAAGAGATGCCTTTTTTTCTGAGAGGTGGTGTCTTCCGCAGTACCGATTTAGGCTTTCGGGTCGTGCTTTCCGGCATTGTCAATCCGCATAATCGAAATAATGCGCTTCGCCGGCAATGGCGGGATATCGCCAGGCCTGCACGTCAAACCGACGGTATTCCGGCATTGGATCCCAAGCGTGACATGGTGGGTGAAATCGAGCGCCTTATCGTTCGCACCAAAAATGAAGTCGCAAAGAAAAACCTATTCCTGATCAAAGATTATATAAAGAAAGCCGATGTTGAACTGGCTGGTCAGAAAGCGGGCGCGTTCGAAGCCGTCATCTGGAAGGCCCTCTTTGCGGCCGAATCGATCCACAAGTATATCTTCCAGTGCAAGGAACTCAACAATGAACTACAAGACCTCAAATCACTGGAAACCCAAGCCCTGCCGGAATCTGAAATGGAATCCATCAGTGCTAATTTAGCCAGTTTAAGGGAGCAGATTCGCTCCCGCGACGCCGTCGTTGATTATTTCGTACATGCCTACCTGGACAGCATCGGCAAGAGTCACGATTTTGCCAAAGCCACGGTTGAGCGTCAAATCAATCTTCTATTCCAAAGCCCCCACCTGGCAGCCAACTATAAATCCAAACTGGAAAATCAGCTGGCGATCATTAAAAAGCATATTGAGCTGGTTCTCAGCCAACCGGATCAAATCAATTTTGAGGTTGTTAAAGAGGATATCGCGAATTATTAACATGATAAAAATGCATCGGCATGATAATAATGCACGGTCTTCTCCACGATGCAGCGCCAATCAAGCCGGTTCGTCCGCACACTGCATAAATGACGGGGATGGGTGGTATTTTTATCATATTTTCTTATATCTATAATTTCCTAACGAAACAACGCACACTTGCTAATCGTATCTCATCGTGCCTTAAAAATATTCGCAGCCCTGGTCTGGTATGCCGGCGGCATTGTCCTGCTAATCAAGGGCTGCAGTTTGTTGCTGGAGGCCGAAGCGCTTCTGCCGGATCGGCCTTGGCCGTGGACGGCTGCATTGGCAGCATTGTTGGTCGGCGGCATCAAGGCTCTATTTCTGTTCAGTGGATTCTGCCGCAAAAATCTAGCCAGAATTGCCGCTCTGGAACGACCCAAAATCTGGCAGTTTTTCCGGCCTGTTTTTTTTACTTCTGACGTTGATGATTATAACCGGTGCGACCTTATCCAATCTTGCCCACGGTAATTATCCGCTTTTGATCGCTATTGCAGCCTTGGATCTCGCAATCGCTGTCGCGCTGCTCGGCAGCAGCTATGTTTTCTGGGAGCGGATTAAATAGGGGCTCAAGAAATCCGAAAATATGTCGATTTACATGAACAGGCGTCGGTTGACAAGCCGCCGGCGTTTGGATATAAAACGCGCGATATGCCAATTTGATTATCAGAACCTGAACTACGATATGCGATAACCGAACCCGTTTGAAACCGATGCTCAAATTCAGAAAATTCTTCGCTAGATTGGCAATGGGTCTGATCTTCCTCATGGCTTTCTGTTCAGCCTTGCTCGGAACTGCCGCGGCCTCCCGATTACCGGGGCAAAATTCCGCGCCGGCCGCGGCCGCCTCCCCACAAGCCGCCCACTCTTCAACAGCGGTCTCCAGTTCACCGCTGACGATCATCGACGGCCGAATCGGCCGGCAACCCATATACAACGTATTGGTCGGCTGGGGTATTTCACCTTCAGAAGTGCTGTCCCTGACGCGGTCGTTCAGGGGTATTTTCGATTTTCGCCGCGCCCGCCCCAAAGATGAGTTCCAAGTCTATTTGACACCCCAAAAAAAGTTACAGAAACTGACGTATAAAACGAGTGTAACCGATCAATATGTGGCTGTCAGAACCGACGGCGGTGATTTTCGGGCCTACCGCCGGGAGATCGCTTTAGAAAAGGAAACTTTGGCCAGGTCCTTTACCATCGAAAGCTCCCTCTACCAGGCGATTACCGGCCGGGGAGAAAGCGGTCAGCTGGTCGCCGCGTTTGCGGATATATTCTCTTGGGACATCGATTTTTATCTTTATCCCCGCAAGGGGGATACCATCCGGGTGCTGTTTGAGAAATATACCCTGAATGGGAAATTTATAAAATACGGTAAAATTCTGGCGGCCGAATACATCGGCCGCAGCAAAAAATATTCGGCGTTCTATTTCGAGGATGAGAGCCAGGCGGGTTATTTTGACGAAAACGGCGTGCCGTTGCGCAAGATGTTTCTGCGCGTACCGGTCAAATTCGGCCAGCGCACCTCCTCCTTCTCAACACGACGTTTTCATCCCATTTCGAAAAAATACAAGCGTCATACCGGCATTGACTACGGTGCGCCCCACGGTACGCCGATTTTTGCTACGGCCGGCGGTACGGTTGAGTTTGCCGGTTGGCGAGGCGGCTACGGGAAGATGGTGATCATCCGTCATCCGAACGGCTACAAAACCTATTACGGCCACTGCAGCCGTCTGCTGGTAAAAAAAGGCGCCATTGTCCAACAGGGACAAACCATTGCCAGAGTGGGCCGAACCGGCAAGGCCACCGGTCCGCATGTACATTACGAAATTCGCATCAACGGCAATCCCATCAACCCCAAAAGCATAAAAACCACCAAGGGCGCGCCCCTGCCGGCTGATCAGCGGGCCCGATTCGATCAATTGGTGCAGACCCGCCGGTTATCCATTCAAGATCAACTGTACTCTGAGTTGTAAGGGAATGCGGCCGATTCTAGATTTTGGAATTCGGATTGCGGATTTTGGATTTAAGGTCCGCCTTCGGCGGGTCTGTTTTTAAAAGATAAAGCGAAGCGATACCGTAAATCCAAAATCCGAAATCTAAAATCCCAAATGTGAATTACAGCTTGCAAACCTTGCGAAAATGATACCCGTGGATTGCCAGGGTAACTGCTAGGGGCAGCAGCTTTGGACAACGGCATAGGGTCCAGAAAACCAGGTTCCAGTACTGGATTCGTTCCTTGCCGAATATGCCGATGCGGATCGAAGTGCGAAAAAAGGCCAGAAAGCGTTGAAAATCCAATTTAATTGAAATCTTGGGCGCTTTATATTCCCTCAGGAACGTTTTGATTCGCTTATAGTATGGACGTGGGCGGTAGATGTTGTTTAGAATGTTTTCATACCCTTTGAGCAACTGGCGCATGTCCATTTTCGGTATGATGTTGGTGGTGCCGTCGACGTTGTCACCGGAAAGCAAACCGCTTAGTCGGCCTTCACTTTTTAGCCGTTCATAAAGTTTGGTGCCCGGCGGCGCTTGAAGCAGCCCGACCATGGCGGTGACGATGCCGCTTTTCTGGATAAAGTCGATTTGTCTTTGAAATATGGACGGTCCGTCAGAGTCAAACCCGACGATAAAGCCACCCTGCACCTGCAACCCCGTCCGCTGAATGCTCTTGACGCTCTCAATCAGGTTGCGGTTTTTATTCTGTTTTTTATTGCATTCGGCCAGGCTTTCCTCATCAGGCGTTTCGATTCCGATAAACACGGTATCGAATCCGGCCTCTACCATCGTGTGCATCAGATCCTCGTTGTCTGCCAAGTTGATTGAGGCTTCCGTATTGAACAAAAATCCTTTTTTGTCTTTCTGCCACTCGATCAACGCGGGCAGCAGCAGATTCATGAGATATTTTTTGTTGCCGATGAAGTTGTCGTCCACGAAAAAAACATTCCCGCTCCAGCCGCGATCGTTTAGACTGTCCAATTCGGCAAGGATCTGATCGGCGGTTTTAATGCGCGGCCGGTGGCCGAACAGCGCCGTAACATTACAAAAATCACAATTAAACGGACATCCGCGGGAAAACTGGATGCTCATGGAGGCATATCGCTTCAGATTAATCAATCCCCACCTCGGAATGGGCGTTTGCTGGATGTCGGCATGCTCAGGCGTCGTATAGATGTGCCGGAGCTGCCCGCGGTTATAATCCGCCAGAAATTCGGGCAGGGTCAGCTCGGCTTCGTTTAATACAAAGTGATCAACCTCATTGAACCGCTCGTATTCGCTGGTAAAAAGGGGGCCGCCGGCCACCACCTTGAGTCCGGCTTCCTTGCAGCGCGTGATGGTCTGCTCCGCCGATTTACGCTGGACCACCATGGCACTGATAAATGCGTAATCGGCCCAGGCCAGATCTGCGTCGTTGAGCTTTTCGACGTTCAAATCAATCAGGCGCAGGGGCCATTCGGCCGGCATCATGGAACCGACGGTCAGCAAGCCCAGCGGCGGAAACGCGGATTTTTTGCGTATAAATTTAAGTGAGTGTCTGAAACTCCAGAAAGTATCAGGAAATGAGGGGTATATCAGTAGCGCTTTCATGAATTTGCCATTTCAATGTGTCAAATGAATTCCAATAGTTCAGCTCGCTGACGCATGGGGTCAAATCATCAGGATCAAGGCTTCGCTATCTGCTGTCATCTTGTCCTTCTTTTCGATGGAGGCGCAATTAGATAATCTTAAATGGCTCAATAAATCAATAGTAAATTTTAAAAATCGATGGATACGATCTCGCCTCAGGCGTTTTGCTTCAGACCCGGATACTTCTTCCCAAGGGGCTTTCTGTTCTGTTGAGCGGTCTTCTTTTTTGCCGCCGACCAGGCTTTCACCTTGCGAAGCGCCTGGGCATGCATTTTTTGAAATTCGCCCCGGCGGTTGTCTTCAACGGCTTTTTTAGATCGGGCGTCGGCCACTATTGCCCGGCCGACCGGAGTTCGGGTTATGACAGTGGTCCAGCCTTCGGCCGCACCGATGCCGCCAAATGACACATCGGCATACTCGGCGGAATAATCCGGGCAAAAATAGCATGCAAAACGCTTCATAAATTCGAGTTCATCGAGCATGATGCGTTTTTCTTCGCCGCTGGTGAGATGGATGATGAGATCTTCCTTGATGTTGATTTTTCGGACATCTTTAAACAGAAAGCCCCCGATTTTCGCGATCTTGGCCTGTTGCCGACTGCCGAAAACAAAATTGCCGGAGCAAAACAAACCTAAACAGAATTTTATGGTATCGGCCGGAACAACATTGAGGATCTGCATCCGCCGTACCGATTTTATCTGACAGGGAGTACCGACAAACGCGACCCGCTGCAGCCCTTCTCGGATCAAGGGTTCAAATTCTCTGATCTGGGAATAGGTTTGATAGTAGTCGCTGAAGTTTTTCATTCCATGGGAAGTGTCGAAGAAAAAGCCGGCCGCGTCGCGAATATCCTGGCTTGACATCGCCAAAAAGGGTTCTCTTTGGAAGGTTCCGGATGGTTTGGTCACAATGGCGCCGTCAATTTTCCCCGTTTCCATTAAATGCAGCAGCAGGGCCGTCACCACACCGCCATCCGTCGCGCTCTGGCGGACATCCGGTTGCGTGGCCCGCATAATTCCGGTTTCGATAATCCGGCCGATGGGGCGGGTCCAGCCGATTCTTTTTTGGGTTTCGTCATCCAGCTCATCGATTTCAGGGCATATGGAATAGCACAAACCGCATTCAATGCACTTATCTTCGTCCCCATACCCGGGTTTTCCTTCTGCATCCAGCGTCAGGGCGCCGTAGTTGACGGCCGTGCAGAATGTCACGCAGCCCCCGCAGCGATGACAAAGCCCCGGCTTTTGGACATTTTCAATCAAATCGTGGAAGGTTTTCATGATTGCTCCCGTATGAAATGACAAATGAATAATGTCTAATGAATAATTAAGGAATTCTGTCTATTTTATATTTAGTTCCGATAAATATATTATTGACGGAGCGAAGCGACTTCCTTCATTATTCATTATTCAATAGTCATTAGTCATTTGAGTTATTTGTCATTATTCATTAGTCATTTAGCTAAACGTTGTCTCGAATGTTGACTCGTCCCACAAACACGTCGTCAGCATGGCCATGATCTGGGAGGTGTCGAATCCTTTCAGATGCAGGGCGCCCGACCGGCAGGATGCCACGCATAGGCCGCAGCCCTTGCATAAGGTTGCCTGAATTTCGGCCTTGCCGGAGTTTTCATTGAACTTGGGCGCCGAATAAGGGCATACCGCAACACATACACCGCACTGGCTGCAGATATTCGGATCCACCAAGGCCACCGTTCCGCTGACGGAGATTTCCAGCGCGGACAATACGGTAACGGCCCGGGAGGCGGCGGCCTGGGCCTGGGCGATGGATTCATCGATGGGCTTTGGCGCGTGGGCTAGACCGCACACAAATACCCCGTCGGTGGCAAAGTCATTGGGCCGCAGTTTGACATGCGCCTCGGCAAAAAAACCGTCCGCGTTCTGGGGAACTTTGTAAAGCTGGGCCAATGGATTGTTTTTTTGCGGCACCACCGCACTGGCTAGGATCAACAGGTCGGTTTGAACCGTCATCGCCCGCCGCAACACACGATCCGTGAAATTGATGGATAAACCATTATCGGCCGCACTGACGTCAATGCCCATGTCATCGTTGTAACGAATGAATTTTATGCCCCGGTCCCGGGCGTCCCGGTAAAGATCCTCACGGAGGCCGTAGGATCTTAAGTCCCGGTACAAGATGTAAATGTCCATCTCGGGTTTAATTGATTTTAGGTCCAGGGCACTCTTGATGGATTGCGTGCAACACACCTTAGAGCACCAGGGCCGTTCGGAATTGCGTGAACCGACACATTGAATGAAGACCGCCGTCCGGCAGAGGTCAAACGACGAGGATTCTTTAAGTTTTTGTTTGAGCTCCAGGCCGGTCAGCACCCGCGGATCCTGTTTATATAGATAGGTATCCGGTGCATATTCAGTTGCGCCGCAAGCAATCAGGGTCACCCCGTGTTCCAATACCTTTTCTTGATTTCCGTTGTGGATCGTGGATTTGAAATTACCGACGAAGCCGTTGACGCTTTCAACCGAGGCCTTTAAATAGATATCGATATTGGGGTCCGATTGAATCTCACTGATCAAATTTCGCAAAAACGGCTCAACCGGTTCGCCCTCCCAGGACTCGTTGATCTGGCGGGCCTGACCGCCAAGTTCGGCGCTTTTTTCGACCAGGTGGGTGCGGTACCCCTGCTCAGACAAGGTCCGGGCGGCGGTCAGTCCCGCAATACCGCCGCCGATCACCAGGGCGTCCTGGTGGATTTTCATTACCGGCTCCTCCAGGGGCTCATATAGTGCAACTTTGGCCACTGCCATGCGTACCAGGTCTTTGGCTTTTTCCGTGGCCAGCGGCATGTCGTCCTTGTGAACCCAGGAGCATTGATTGCGAATATTGGCCATTTCGAACAGATACTTGTTCAGGCCGCCGTTGATCAACGTCTCCTGGAAAAGCGGCTCGTGGGTTTTGGGGGTGCAGGCCGATACCACGACCCGATTCAAACGATGCTCTTTGATGATCTGAGATATCTGGCCCTGGGTGTCCTGGGAGCAGCTGAATAGATTTTGCTCGGCGTAGGCAACATTGGGCAGCGTTTTGGCGAATTCCACCACTGCCGGGACATCGACAAACCCGGCGATATTGGTGCCGCAGCAGCAGACAAATACGCCGACCCGGGGAGGTTCGCCCCTGACGTCGATTGGTTCGGGCATTTTCTTGGTTTTGGTAAGCTGCCACCTGGCCTCAGACAGGAGACTGCCGACTTTGCCGGCGGCCGCACTGGCATCGATGACCGAAGTCGGAATATCCTTGGGTCCCTGAACGGCGCCGCAAACAAAGACGCCGGGACGTGAACTCTGAACCGGGTTAAAGCTAACGGTTTTTGCAAAATGATAATGATTCAAATCGACATCTAGCTTTTCAGCCAGGGTGACGGCTTGATCACTGACTCCCAATCCCACGGACAGCACGACCATGTCGAATGCTTCGGCCACAGATTTGCCGGCGTCATCCACGTAGCGAATGAGATGTCTACCGTCGGCGTCCAGCGGATCGACATGTGAAATGCGCGACTTGATAAAGCGCACACCCATTTCCTGGCGAGCTTTGTTGTAGTACTGTTCAAAATCCTTGCCGAAGGTCCGGATGTCGATATAGAAGATGGCCGCATCCAAACCGTTTGAGCTATGTTCTTTGGCTAAGATAGCTTCTTTGACGGCGTAAGTGCAGCAGACCCCGGAGCAATAGCCCCTGGCACCGATATGCGCGTCCCGGGAACCTACGCATTGAAGCCAGGCAATTTTTTCAGGTTCTGATTTATCGGAAGGTTTGACCAGATGTCCGCCGTAAGGACCCGAAGCCGACAGGATTCTTTCGAACTCCAGGCTGGTAACCACATTGTCCGATTTGGCGTATCCAAAGGTGTCATAAGTACGGGGATCATAGGTTTGGCTACCGGATGCCAGCACCACGGCTCCGACGTTCAGAGATATTTCTTCCTGGTGGTCATCGAAGAAGATCGCATCCGCCGGACAAAATTTTTCGCAGGCCTTGCATTTGCCGCGCACCAGATAAATGCACTGCTCGGGATCCAGGGCATATTTCAGCGGAACGGCCTGGGCATACTGCACGTAGGCCGCCTTGCGCTTGTTCAGGCCCGCGTCATATTCATTGGTAACTTTTTTAGGGCATTTTTCAGCACAGACGCCGCAAGCGATGCATTTTTGCATATCAACGTAGCGCGGGTGCCGGATCAGTTTGATATCAAAATTTCCTGCCTCACCCCTGATGCCGTCAACTTCCGTGAGCGTCAGCAGTTCGATGTTGATGTGCCGGCCGACCTCGACCAGTTTCGGTGATATGATTCACATGGCACAGTCATTGGTCGGGAATGTTTTGTCCAGCTGAGACATCATTCCCCCGATCGAACTCGATTTTTCCACCAGGTAGACATAATAACCGGCATCGGCCAGATCCAGGGAAGCCTGCATCCCGGCGATGCCGCCGCCGACCACCATCACGGCACCGATTGCTTCATTTGACATATTTACCTCTGCTTTTTCACATCTTCATGTCAGTATATTTTATTGAGAAGATGATCTAAAATTTGAAATGAACTAAAATGATCTAATCCCGCTTCCAGCGGGACTGTCAATTTTAAACAAAATAGATAGAGCGCAGCGATTCATTAATTTTAGTCATTTTAGGCGATTTAGATCACTTTAGGCATTTCTTTACTACGCTGAATCAGTCCTGCCTCACAAGCTAGTTACGCAAATTTCAATCTGACGGTATCTTGTCACTCCATCATCATGTATGAAGCAATACCGGCCAGCTCAAGCCGGTTGTTGGACAACCCCAGTGTCGTTGAATCTATTCCCATGCTCAACCCGAGCAATTGCGGATAGAGAATCGGGGCCACCGGTTCCCAGTCGTCGGAATCGGCTGCCATTTGATTTTGAACCCAATCAAATTGAATATGGGTGTAGGGGCATGCCGTACACAAATAGTTCGCCCCGGCATCTCTGGCACTGGCTATTTTATGGGCAGCCATGTCCCAGGCCAACTGATCGTTGATGCCGGTTAACGGCGCACCGCAGCAATCCAGTTTGCGACTCCAGTCAATGCTGAAGGCACCGGTTATTTCAACCAATTCATCAAAAATTTTAGGCGCCAGCGGGTCGTCGAAAGCAGTGACATTACTCGGACGCAAGGCATGACAACCATAGCTGGTCGCTATTTGTAGGCCGTTGAAGGTTTTTGACACCATTGATTTCAGATGGTCGATTCCCACATCGCGATGCAGGACCGTCAGCAAATGGTTGACTGCGGCCCGGCCTTCATATACCAGTTTGTCTTTAGCCAGGAGTTCATTGACTTCTTTTTTTAAGTTTGAATCGTTATCCAATGCCCAGGCGGCCTTTTTCAGAGACCCGTAGCAGCATTTGCACATCACCAGGATATCCTGGCCGGCCTTTTCGGCTGCGGCCAGATTTTTGGCCGCTGACAACACAAATGCCCGCTGGTCCAAATTGCGGACCGGGTAGCCACAGCAATTGAACTGATCCAGTTCATTGAGCTCAATTGCCAATTCCTTGCAGACAGCCCGGGTGGCGTCCGCGTACTGCGTCACTCGGGCGGGTATGTTGCAGCCTTGAAAAAGTGCGAATTTCATTTTTTAATTTCGCTCCATTTTTTTATAGGTCTGATAGGTCCTATAGGTCGTATAAAACCTATCCCCGCGCCTGCCGCACCGCCTCGTTTTTCAAGCGGTACAGCAAGCCGCATACCGCTACCTGCTGGGGGCAATTTTCCTGGCACTGGTAGCAGGTCAGGCAGTCCCAGATCATTTTGGCTCCGCCGGCCATGGCGGTGAAACCCAGCCCCAGGCTGCACATGATTTGGTGGGGCAGCAATCCCAGCACCTTTTCCGGTTCATCATAATTGCCGACCACCGGGCAGACCGTGGTGCAGCTTTGACAGCTGAAGCAATGGGCAAACGTGTTGTCCCTTCCTGTAACGCGGCGGGATTCGTCCGCAACCCTATTCAGGGGCAGGGCGGCCCCACTGGTTGACATTTCGGACGCTCGGCCGGCCACATTTTCAGCCGCCACTTCGATCGGTCGCTGGTATGCACCGGCGTCGAGTCGGTCTTTTACCACAACCCCGCGTGCAAACGAAAAGGGAGTTAGGACCGGGACCTGGGGCGGTCCCTTTAGCAGCAAGTCTTCCCGGACATTGTACCACAACTCTTTTAGCCGGATTCCGGAAGGACAGTGGACCGTGCAGCGGTCGCAGTTGGTGCATAGATAAACGCCTTCGGCGATTGCCTGCAGCTGCTCCGGATCCAGCTTTTTGCCGGCGATCCATTGTTTCAGAAAAGACATTTTCTCGGACGGCAAAATGAATTGATTGCCGACGGCTTCGTAAATCATGGCGGCCGAGCAGTTAAGACTGCAGCTGCCGCAGTGGGTGCAGGCGTCCAACTCCAGGATCTGGCGCGTCAGGGTGTTGGCCGGTGCTGAAATCCGGGGATCCATAACCCGGTTGGCAATCAAGCTGAGGGGCGTGGCGATGATATGGAACATTTTGCTGAACGGCAGATAGGCCAACCCGGCGAAACAGGCAATGATGTGAATATACCACACGATGGTGACGCCGTTGATCTGGTCGAGCGCCAGGGCTACGGGCTTGATGATTTTGGCCACGAAGAAGCCGGTAAAAGCCCATTCGGAGGCAACATGGCATTCCAGGCAGCTGCCTTCGTTAATTTCCTGACCGGCAGCCAAAAGATCCTCGTCAAACGGTCCCGCCAAATTGGGCGAGACCAGACCGTAATCCTGAACCCAGACCGCTTCCAGGGCTTCGATTTCCTCTTCATCATCCAGCCCGGCGTAGTCCTCGACCATGACCATGAATTCGTTGTGCGAGGTTATCTTAAGCCCGAGCAAAGCGATTCCGGACACCATGATCACCGCCAGGATGATGATGGCATAGTGATCTCGGCCAGCAGTTTGCAAGCGCGGTTTTTTTGACAGGTAGCGGCGAAACACGGCAAATGCGGCCCCGGCCAGTACCATGATTCCGAATAAGTCCCTTAAAAAAAAGTACGGATTGACCGTCGCGTAATAGTCGTCAAACCAGGCCTCTGTGATCACGGAGTCCAGGGCATGCATCAGGAGCAGCAGCATGAATCCGTAAAATATCAGCATGTGGGCCAACCAGCGTCCAATATCCTCCTTGAGAACTCTGCCTTGCAGCAGCACGTCGATGACAATCGCCTTGAGAACATCCAGGATTTTTGAGCTGAAAATCACCCTTAACAGGCCGCCGCCGGCCGCCTTGATTCTTTGGGCGGTTGTAATCGTGGGGCCGACTACCCCGATGCTTTTGGAAAACCAATGTGAAATATTATAGATTAAGCCGATCAGAAATATGATTAGAGAGGCGTAAAGCAGAAAATCGAACATGGTCCAATAATCTCCAGCTTACCCTAATGTTGCCGCATTGGGGTTTCGTTTGCTTACGGATATCTGGTCAGAATCGCTTTACCTGTGCGGGTGTTCGGAGATTCTTTAAGTATTTTCATAACTCCAGCCACGTCTCCAGGTTTGCCGTCTTTCCAACTCAAATAGCATGAGCTGGAGTTATGAAATCACTTAAAGCTGTATACGAGGATAATTAATCCGCCTATCAACTCAGAACCGGCGGGGATGTTGAATTTTGGCCTGGCAGCCGTTACTGATAAAAAGACGGATTAATTAATGTTATGCAATTATCGAGAACTGGAGGCCTTGTCGGCCCATTCCTGATCCATTTTTTCTTTCCACTTGGGCCGCTTTTTACGTTTGCGGGCCTTTTCGATGGTTTCCGGAATCAACTCCAACAGGCGCTGTTTGTCTACCGGTTTGTCGAGAAAGGCGTCCGGACTGAAATACTCGAAATCGGGCCACTGCTTGTAGTCCAGTCCCAATTCGTCGCCCATGCCGGAGATGCCGATAATCGGGATGTGTTTCAGTTCATCCTCAGTTCGCAGTTTTTTACAGAGCTCAAAACCAGAGAAAAGCGACTCCATCATTACGTCCAGCAAAACAATATCGGGGTTCTCCCGGCGGATCAGATCCAATCCTTTTTGGCCGTCATCTTCCGTGAATACATCAAAGCCGTTTCGTTGTAGAAAGGTTTCCATCGTAAACAGGTAATCGGTGTTGTCGTCGACCAAAACCACTTTCAGGCGTTTTTCCATTCTGCTCTCCTCTATTTGTCTGCCTATGATATGAATTATTTACAGCGATTCGTCAAGCTAAAATATGGTGCCGGACCCGACCGCCCTGTCCCATGGCTTATTCATGTCACCGGCGAATCCTGCCGGAAACGGTCAATTCGTGGGCGTCAAAACCCAAATATAATCGTAAACCGGGTGCCCTTTCCGGGTGTTGAATGGACTTCGATGCGACCGCCGTGTTTGTTGACGACTTTTTCCACCACCGCCAGGCCCAGGCCCGTACCGGAACTGCCTTTGGTTGAGAAGAATTCTTCGAAAATATTGCGCCGGGTGGCTTGATCCATTCCGATCCCGTTATCCGCTATCTCAAAATAATAATGATCTTCGTCAAAACGGTCGGTTTTAACGGTGACACAATGGTTTTTTTTGTCTTTGTCATTGAGACAGGCCTGTAAACCGTTCCAGATCAGGTTGTTAAGCATACGCCGTATGCTGGCGATGTCAACTTTAACCTCGGGCAACCGGGGACCGATTTGCGTTTTGAGCTCTATATTTAATCCGGCGGCTTTTTCTTTGAACAGGGCAATCGAATCCTTGACCAGCCGGCCGGGAGCCGCGGTTTCATATTTAAGGGGGCGATTTTTAGAGGAATAAAGGATATTTTTTACAACATCGCTTATTTCACTGATATTTTTATTAACAATATTCCAGCCTTTTCGGGCCAGTGACAGATCGTTGTCTCTGAAACCCTCATTGACCACGTACGCGCCGCCTTCAAGACCTTCGAGGATATTTTTTATGCCGTGGGACAGCAGCGCAATGGATTGGCCCAGTGTTTTTAACTCTTTTTGGCTCTTTTTGATTTCGGTGATGTTGGTGGACATTTCAATCACCGCCGCCACTTCGCCGTTATTGTCCAGCAGCGGGGAAGTTTGGATGAGAATTTGACAGATTCGGCCATTGGCCAATTGCACGGTTTCCTCTTTGACATGAGCGCGTTTGTCTCGGAATGTACTTTGGACGGGACAACCGGGGCATGCGCGTTGTGATCCCTTGAATACCGTGTGGCATAGTTTGCCGATGGCATCCCCGAAGTCCGATTGAAACTGCCGATTGGCAAATAGGATGCGCAAATCCCGATCCTGGATTGATACGGCGCAGGGCAGCAAATCGATAACCCGGGCGAGATCCGGCTTTAATGTGCTGGATGCCGTGTTGGCAATATCTTCCGGCCGTTGTGATTGACTGCCCATGATCCTGTAAAACCCCGTATTAACCACACAACGGCTCGTGGTTTAGTGTTGCTTAGCGTGTACCCATACTGAAAGTCCAGGTAAATACCCGCTATCGTGATCGCCCGGTTACAGCCGCTGCGTGGCTGATGGATTACTGTTGCTTAATCGGTACCGCCACTATAGCGGAAAGATGATTATAAATCAATATCGACAAACGCCCTACGAATTAGCTCTTGAAATTCGGATTGGTATGTTTTAGATATCGTAATCTTTTTTGTCCTTCCGGCCACTGGCTTCATCGCCGGGAGCAATAGATCAATTGGTGGTTTTTTTTGTTTGAAATTTTTGAATTCGGGTCATTGGGATTTATTTGAGATTTGGTTTTTGGTGCTTGGAACTTTCGTGATTCACCTTAAGCCGGTATCGATTAAAGACGACAGTCAATTGCCTGGGGTCTTGAATCCGGCGGTGATTCGTTTGCATTTTGGATGTCGATGGGCTATAGTCCCTTTGGTTTATAGCTGAGGCTGGAGGCCGATCGACGGATGTCCTGTATTGATATATACGATCCCATTCATTGGCGCCGGGATCAGGTGCGTAATTCAGTTAATGATAAGGAGTTTCCAGATGACTAGTCTCGATTTTCTGCGAAGTGTTGAGGTATTCAAAGGGCTGGTTGACAGCCAACTTGCCGGTCTTAAAGATCACTGCCGTGAAATGGTATTCCGGCAAAATGAAAAGCTCTTCAGCGAAGGCGACGACGCCACCTGCCTGTGGATTGTTAACGAGGGGCGGGTTGATCTGCGCTTCGATTTGCCGGATCGGTCGACTTCTACCAAAAACACGATCTCGTCGATATCCGAATTTAGGACCTTTGGATGGTCAAGTCTTGTTGCACCGCATAAGTACAGGTTGTCGGCCTATTGCGCGACCAATTCCTGCAAGGTCGTTCAAATCGAAAGAGAACAACTGGTCGAATGCTTTAAACAGGATTCCAAAACCGGCTATATTGTCATGTCGAACCTGGTGGAAATCATCGGCCGGCGATTCCGCCAACTGCAGGACTCTGCATCGAAACCATCGTATGCCAATACCAAAATTACGGTCCATCTGGCTACCTGCGGCATTATAGCCGGTGCCCGGGAGGTCATGAACGCGCTCGTTGAGGAATTGGCCCTGGCCGACCGACCGGAAATCGAGGTCAAAAGCGGCGGCTGTATCGGCAATTGCGACACCCATCCCAACGTGACCGTAGAGATAGAAGGCGAGAATCCGGTGGTCTATCAGAATATGAACGCGGAAAAACTGCGCCAGGTCTTTAAGCAGCATATCCTGGCGGGCGAAGTCCATACCGCATATGTGTTGCCTTAATTATGATTCGTTTTATATGAGATTTGTCCTTAAAAGTATTCAGCCACGAATGAACACGGATCAACACGAATAATTGCAGCAGCCTGAAAACTGGAGCACGAGAAATGGAGAAACTAATTTCGTGTCAATTCGTGCGAATTGTGGCTTTTTTAAATTGGAGGAGAACGCCATGATAGACATCGATTTTTTAGACCAAGTCCAAATCTTCCAGGGCCTCAATCATGACCAACTGGCGGAGATAATAAATTGTTGTGAAGAAGCAGAATTCGAGGCCGGCAGCAAACTTTTCAACCAGGGCGATGATGCCGTCTATCTTTGGATCGTTGTCGAAGGACGGGTTGATCTGCGCTACGAAGTCGACGGCGGTGGTGCATCCCAGGGCAACACCATTTCCTCGATCGCTGCCGCCGGCGCTTTCGGCTGGTCCAGCTTTACATCTCCGAACAAATATCGTTTGTCCGGATACTGTGCCGGCCTGCCTTGCAGATTAATTAAAGTCGACCGGAGAGGCCTGCGGCAACTGTTTGAAAAAGACTCGGATATGGGCTTTGCGGTGATATCCAATGTCGCCGCGGTTGTCGGCACCCGGTTTCACGAGTTTCAGGAAGAAGCAGCGCGGCAGCGGGGCCAGGATATATTGGGGGGATGGTAGGCGGGTATTGGGTATTAGGTATTTGTTATTGGTACTATATTTAGGATACTGGATGCTCGATACTCGATGCTCGATGCTCGATGCTCGATACTCGATGCTGGATAAAAAATACGGCATTCGGCTTTTGGCCTTCGGTTTTCGGTTAAACCGTGTATCCCTCTATTAGGTACCGAGTAGGTAACGCCTCACTCGCTCATATTATAATACCGGGATGGATGGTTAAATCCCAAATCCCAAACACCAAAATACAAATAAATCCCAAATTTCAATATTCAATGTCCAAACCTTCCCCTCCCTAGCATTACATCATTGCTCAAATCCAGGGCTGACAGCGATGATGCAGTAGGTCCATAGCCATTGCCGTTGTACGGGTTTGGAGATTAGAATTTGGGTTATTGGAATTTATTTGAGATTTACTTTTTGGTGCTTGGAATTTTCATTGATATTCATTGAGCAATTATATTTGCAATAAACATTACTGAAGCTGATCCAAAAACTCCATCAACAACCGCACGCCAAATCCCGTAGCCCCGGGGCCGCAGTAGTCACTTTTCTTTTTGAGAAACGCCGGACCGGCAATATCGATATGGGCCCATGGGGTGTCCCCAATAAATTCGGATAAAAACAGCGCCGCGCTGACGGCGCCCCCATAACGGCTGCTGGGCATGTTATTGATGTCGGCATAATCGCTTTCGAGAAGCTTTTTATAGTCTTCGGGCAGCGGCATGCGCCAGCAGCGTTCGTGGGTTATTGCACCGGATGCCGTGATAGACGCCGCCAGGTCATCGTCGTTGGAAAAGACGCCCGCAATTTTATCTCCCAAAGCAACGACACAAGCGCCGGTCAGGGTTGCCAAGTCAACCAGCATTTGGGGCTTGTATTTCTTGATCACGTAAGCCATGGCATCGATCAGGATTAACCGGCCTTCGGCGTCGGTATTGCCTATTTCGACAGTTTTGCCGGCGTAGCTGCGAACAATGTCTCCCGGCCGAATAGCCCGGCCGGACGGCATATTTTCGACAATGGGTATGGCGCCGATTAAATTGACTTTCTTTTTCAAGCGGGCTGCCGTGATCAGGGACGCTGCCACCGCGGCCGCCCCGGACATATCCGACTTCATGTCAGCCATAAAACCGCCGGTTTTGATGTTCAATCCTCCGGAGTCAAACGTCACGCCCTTGCCGACCAGGGCCACCGTCTTTTTAGCACCCGGGACCTTGTGCTCCAATATAACCAGGCTGGGTTTGCTTTCACTGCCGGCCGCCACTGCCAGCAGTGCACCGAATTTATTTTGCTTCAATTGAGTCTCGTTGAGCACCTGAATCTTCAGGCGCTGTTTTTTTGCCAGGCTGACGATGGAGCGCGAAAATACTTGCGGGGTTTTTTCGTTTGACGGTGTATTGATCCAGTCCCGGGCCAGGCAAGTCCCCTCACACGTGGCGACAACCTTAGAACACAGGTGGCGGTATTTTACGGCGATCCGGCTTGCAACCAGGAAATTTATCTGTTTAAGTGCTTTTTTCTTTTCTTCGCCCTTGTACTTTTGAAACAGGTAATTGGCGAGGCAGGCCCCTTCCTGCATGGCCACAATGACATCAGCCATCTCCAGGTCCAATTTTTCTGAGGCGGGTACGGCCAGCCACACCTTGGTCAGTTCATGATTGATGCAGCTTGTCACGGTTTTGCCGGCCATTGCGCGCAAGGATTCCCGATCGATGGATTCAACTTTCCCAAGCCCGGACAGTATAATCCGGCGCGCGTTGATCTCCGGCGGATCATAGAATGTCACACGCTCCTCTTTTTTGCCGTTGAACTCCTCGAGCTCGAGTGCCCTTTCAACGACGGACCGGATTGCAGGGTCTTCATGGATATCTTCGTCCTCGCATACCGGAATTGCCAGGGTTTCAATTTTTTGCTTTTTTAAATCGAGCGACTTCAAGTGAAGCATAATTATTTCTCCTCTGATCTCTTGTCTATGAATTATTTGCATATGTTATTATGCAATATTATTGAATCAATCAAATAAAATTCCAAGCACCAAATAACAAATCCCAAATAAAACCCAAATTTCAATGATCAATGACCAAACGAATCGTCACTTTTGAGTTGACACCACCGGTAGCTCTGGATGTAATCGCCGCGTAAGAATCATCGAAAGTTTCCAGAAATGATATTCTTTCTACTTAAAAAGGACGGAGCGTAGCGATATCAACAAATCTTTAATCTTCAATCTTCATTCTTCAATTTCGGCCGGCCGCTAGTTCTTTTAATCGGGTAATCCTATCCCAGGAAAACGGCTGCTTGCTGCAGGGGATAATGGCATTGTTGGTATAGATAGGGTCGGCCGCCAGATCGTAGCGCGATGCGGCGACTGCCCTGGGCCATAGGGCGGTATTGGGAATCGGCGTATAATACGCCGGCACGGGCGTGATGCCGCTGTCGATTACGGTCTTTATGGATTCTTCCACCGAGCTGATCTTTTGATCAGGTAGGCCGACGAGTAGATAGGCCCCCACCTGGTCCCTTTTAAATCCGGCCTCGGTCAGGCATTTTACCGCGCGTTTAAATTCGGTTAGGGAAACCTTGATATCCAGCGTTTGCCGCCTGTCAAAATCGGCCGTTTCAAGGCCGAGTCGCAAGGTGTGAAAACCCGCTTGGTACATCAGGCGGGCGGTGGTTGCATCGATTTCTCGAATATGTAGTGCGTTCGGGGTATGGAAACGAATTTTGAGACCGCTGCGGCATATTCCTTCCAAAATAGGGATGGCATGCCGTTTTGCATCCACCAGAAAGGCATCGTCGTATATTACAAAATCCTTGATGCTGTGCTTCAAATGCCAGAATTCGATCTCTTCAATAACGGATTCCGCGCTGCGCTTCAAATGCCGGGGCTCTAAAAAGCGGCTGGCGCAATACGCGCAGTCGAACGGGCACCCCCTCGTGGTCAACAGGGGGGCATAATTAATGGTTGCCTGTAGATCAAGGGCGGGGTAGGGATAGGAATCGAGATCCGCCGGGTCAAACGTCAAACCAGCCGCATATCCGGTAAATCTTTGCACCAGGGACAGCAGTTCGTTTTCAGCTGTCTCAACGGCGACATGATCCGCCCCGGAGTGAATGCGGGCGTGGTCGTGACACAGCCTGGCGTAAATGCCGCCCAGGATGATAGGAGTTTGCGAAAAAACTGAACGAATCGTCGCGATGGTTTCCTGTACCCCCGGGTACCAGTAGGTCATCAGCGAGGTGACCAGCACCAGGTCGGGTCGGCTCAGGCCCAAGAGATCGGCCTTGAACCATTGGGGGTCGATGCCGTAGCGGGAAAAGCGGCGGGGTACATCATGCAGTGCCGCCGGCTTGGGAATCCGGGTTTTCAGGTAAGGACCGCGGCCGTATCTGACCCATGGGTCGCTTTTCGCTGATCGCGGATGAAAGCGGTTTAAACAGTCGATGTAGGACACCGAGATGCCGTGAGACCTTAAAATACCGCCGATCGACAGCAAACCCATCGGCTTGGCCCAGAAATCGTAAGCGGCAAAATCATGAATCCAGGGATTGATCACTAGAATATGGGGGGTGTCACGGGTCACAGCTTAGTTCGCTTTGTTCACCCGCCGGAGGCGGAATATAATGGGATACTGGAAGCGGAAAATACCAGGTTCCGGGACCATCTAATCTTGTCTCAAGGGGATCCTTCCCTATGGGCAATGTCGAGTAAACGATAACGGGCTTACCGGTTTCCAGATGAGTTCAAATTAATTAAATTTAGTACGACTGGCCTGGATGTCAAGTTGAGATTGAAGGACCTAATCCGGGCAAACCGGAATTGAAAATTGAAGATTGAAGATTTGTTGTATCGCTTCAGGCTTGGGGCTTCGTTCTTCGAGCTACGACCCCACACGTCGCCTTTGGCTGCGACTCGACACGTCGTTCTGTCTTTTAAATTTAGATCGAACGCATACCTAAACTATTCCATCCGGAAATGGACATAAAAAGTAGGATCGGAGCTGGAGAAATTCAATTGAATTTGTAATTCCTGAGAAAAAATAGTATAAAATCAATTCAAAAATTGAGCTAAGCTAACACAAAAGATTGATGTGGGTACAAATATTTGAACAATGACTGGAGCCAAACAACATCAAACCAATCAAGCCAATCGCAATGGCAGTGCATCGCCGGTCATATTGATGGTGGATGACAACGAAATCAATCTCCAAACGCTTTATCAGACACTCGAAGGCCAGGGCTATAGCTTGCTGATCGCCAGATCCGGTGAGGACACCCTGCGCATTGCCGCCAAGGCGAAGCCGGATCTAATTTTATTGGATGTGATGATGCCCGGTATAGACGGTTATGAAACCTGCGCCCGATTAAAAGCGGACGAGAATACCAGAAATTCGGTTATCATTTTTCTGACCGCTTTGCAGAGTTCCCAGGAGAAGGTGCGGGGATTTTCGTTGGGTGCGGTCGATTTTATTACCAAGCCTTTTGACCCGGACGAAATCGTCGCCCGCGTTTCACGCCATCTCGAGGTTCATCTCAGCCACAAAATACTGCTGGAGGAAAACCGGCAGCTCGCCGATCAACTCGAAGATAAACTGCGATCTGTCCCCGTTGATTCTGCCGAGCGCGCGCAGTGGATCAAGTCTTTAATCAGCAGCGGAGAAAGTGATCGGGTTGAATTTAAATCGACGCTGCGCTGGAATCTCAAAACCGACCGGGCCGAGAAGGTCATCGAAAATTCCTGGCTCAAATCCATTGTCGCGTTCCTCAATACAGACGGCGGAGTACTGCTGATCGGGGTGGCGGATGCCGGGGATATTCTGGGGACAACCGCCGATCGGTTCGACAACGATGACAGATATCTACTGCACGTCAACAACCGGATCCGGGAATATATCGGGCTTGAGTTCGTCAGCTTCATCAACTTCCAGCTGGTTCCGGTTGAAGGACAAAACGTGCTGCTGGTCCAATGTCAACCGTCGCCGGCACCGGTGTTTCTCAAAATAGGCCGGGACGAGGAATTTTACGTGCGGGTCGGCCCCGGCAACCGGCGTTTGTCCACCAGCGAGGTGTTGACGTATGTCACCAATCGCAAGGCCATAGTTTAAATTTTATAAGATCACTTAATAAAATCATAAATTCCCATAATGGATAAATCTCAGGTTCAGGGTTCAAGGTTCAAAGGTTGCTTCCATATGATGCCTTTAAGATATTCATAAAGTGACGTGCTATCAATTTCTTTCAATTGGTAAAATGGCTGTATAATCCTAAAGACGCTGTCATATTGATTAAAGGCACTTGGGAGTCATTAACCTGGAACGTTGAACGCTGAACCTTGGAACCTAAAGACACATGTCCTCTTTCATCATCCGAATTGCGTTTATCATATTGTTTGCGGCCGTCCAGCTTAGCGGGGCAGCAGGGCAAAAGGCGTCTGAGGCACCCGACCGGTCCTGGCGCAAGGCCGTTCCCGAAATCACCTGGAAAAATATATCTCCGCCGTTTAAAAAATATCGCTATTTTGAACGCGTTGAAAGTTTCCCTTTCGAGCATAGTGCCCGGGAATACAGCCCGATTAATGCCTGGTGGTTGGCTGAAGCAGCGACCTTGGTTTATGCAGACCTGGAATTTGTGAGGGTCGGGTTCCGGAAGGCCGGCCTTGACCATGTTGTCTTTTTTGACAAACACAGCACGCAATGCTTTGTGGCCAGCAATAAGAAGTTTGCGTTCGTAATATTTCGGGGCAGTGAAATCTGGAAAAAGCGCGAAAAGTTTGATCCAGCCAAAGTCTTTGCGGATCTGTTGACCGATGTTGATATCCGGCTGGTAAAATGGAAGTCGGGCGGCAAAGTCCACAATGGATTCAAATCCGCCCTGGACGAAGTTTGGGAAGAATTGGCGCCGCTCATCGAAAAACTTCACCACCGTGGTCTTAAAATCTGGTTTGGCGGTCACAGCCTGGGGGCAGCGCTGGCGACCCTGGCGGCTGACCGCTGCCCTTTTACCGCCGGAGTCTATACGATCGGTTCCCCAAGAGTCGGCGATCGTGATTTCAGAAATCAATATCAGGTACAGGCCGCTTACCGCATCGTAAACAACAGCGACATCGTGACCAGAGTCCCTCCTAAAAAATACTACCGCCACGTGGGTGAAATCCGATTCATCGATGGCCATGGACGCGTTCATGACCGCCATGTCGAAGCCAAAAGACAAAACACCCGGGCCGATAACGAGCCGCGAGACAACTATGATACCGATGAACCATTTCGCGGCGGGCTACAGGGCCTTGTTCCGAATGCTTTCAGGGACCATGTTCCCTTGCTTTATGCGGTGTACTTGTGGAATGATCTAATTGTGAAAATTCAATCATCCTCATCCGATGGGAAGTAAACCATGGATGTTTTTTTCAGTTCCCGGCGGCTGAATAGCAAGGAGTAGTTGTCGACCCCGGCTTCCCGCGACATCTTTTGTGCGGTTTGGCGGCATGACTCCTCGTCATTGGCATGGATCATGGTGTAAAGATTAAAGGGCCAGCTCGGGGCCGGATTGCGGCGGTAGCAATGGGAAACCTGCTTGAAGGACGCCAGCCTGTTGCCGACTTCTTCCACCCGGGTTTCATCGACCTGCCAGGCGCCCATGGCGTTGGCGGTAAAGCCGGTTTTCTGGTGGCGCAGGGTGGCTCCAAACCGGCGGATAATGCCCCGTTCGCAAAGGCTTCGCAAGTTTTGCAGCAAGTCCTCCTCGGTTATCCCCAGCCGCTCTGATATTTCCAGATAGGGACGCTCGGTGATGGCCATGTCTTCCTGGATCGAGGCGATAATTTTCTTCTCAAGTTCCGTCAGCATTTAGCTCCTCAACGATTGGAAGTTATTAGCGGGTCTATCTACCATTTAAAGGATTAATTTAAGGCGATGTCTTCGAGTCCCCATGATTTGGTTCTGCGTAGCCGGATTCCGGAAAGCCTCATAATGAGGATAATCATCATATCGATAGTGGGGAT
>Ga0209367_1000128_pt1 | contig 54503 bp, 37 predicted proteins | sample WorMetLIZISLAND2_FD_187412 | JGI IMG/M metagenome (GOLD analysis project Ga0209367, IMG submission 187412) | Marine gutless worms symbiont microbial communities from Max Planck institute for Marine Microbiology, Germany - Olavius geniculatus... ...
AACGGTAACGTGTCGGACTTGTAATCCTGAGGTAACTCAGAGGCGCAGGTTCGACTCCGCACCAGGATACTGCCGGGTAACGATCTTAGGCAAGTTGTTCACACACATGTGCCTCTGTCACCAAGCAGTATAATTTGGTACCGGCTTCACCGCTGGGACGTAAACAGGCACACCGCACGATACACTGTCCCCGTATCCGTGGTCTTGCAGTGGCTGAGGGCCAGGAAACGGAGATGAGCTGCTCGCATCCGCTCGCATCGGTTACAAAGCTTTGAGGGAGCGCTGTTGACTTAATCTTTTAAATGTCGTACAGACATAGACATTTCTGTAGAGTTTGAACACTTCCGTTGCTGGGCTAAAAATAACCACATGATTATTGATCTTTTAAAGACTAAAGAAATAGTTTTTGTAGACCATCTGCTCGCTTATTTTTACCATCATGTTTGACAGGAATTGAATGTGTGGTGTCTGCAAAGCTTCTTGGTTGTCACATAATCACATTTTGTAGTAACTTAAAATTTGATGAACATGTTAAAAACATTTTAACTGTCTGTTCTCAGCGTTGTTATTTGTTGAAGTGTTTAAAAGCCCAAGGTCTTTCTACCAAGCAATTGAATTTTGTTTTTTCTGCTATTGTCGTGTCTCGTATTATCTATGCCTTGTCTGCCTGGGGTGGATTTCTTAGTAATGATTTAATAGCTAAACTTAATGCTTTTTTTCAAAAAAAGCTTTCTGCTGAGGCTACAGCTGTGATTTGAGACGTTACTTTGTTTTATTGCATGAGGCAGATGAGCACCTATTTCATAAAATGGTCTATAACAAGGATCACTGTATTCACCAGTTATTACCTCCAGAAAAAATTTTACCCATGAAACTCCGAGCCACCAATTGTATTTTTGCTATGCCTCAGTGTCACTATAACTTGTACAAACGTTTGTTTGTATTGCGATATTTGTTTGGTGATGCGTATTAGATTTTGCGTGTAGATCTGTTGTAGCTCTACCGTATTTCATTTCATTTCATTTTATTTTATTTTTTCTTACTGATATTGTACCGATTTTGCTATGTTATGTTTTGGTTTGCAATGGCGTTTGACCGTTGTTTAATAAAAGATTACTTACTTATAATGTTTAAGCGTCGTATGCCTGTGGTCGTGCCGGTTCAGGCGAGTCGTACCGAGAAGCTCGAGGCGGAAGTGTGCAAGTTACGAGAGCTTCTCTCTGAACTCGAGTTTTTGCGCTCACGAGTCGACGAACTGCGCGCTGAGAACCACCTGCTGCTCGACGCCAAGCACGAGCTCGAGGATCAGCTGGCGTCACGTGACCGAGACATGAGGTCACTCGTCGAGCTCGGCAAAGAACTGAACCGTTACAAGCAGCTTCTACAACGATCCACAGAGGTTCCGTCTTCAACGTGTCGTTTTACATCATCTGTCGTTTTCTCAGTAATTATCTCTGCCAAGGTGAACGTAGAGAACACTGGTGGATATAATGTTTTCGTTTTTTTCTGTCTATGTGTGTGTCTGTGCACACCAGTGACTCAGCATGCATGACGTCATTGCTATTGTGACGTCACGCCAAGGTGCTGTTGCATTGCAGCGGCGTCACGTCTTGGCGTGACGTCACAAGAGGTCAGCCTACTTGCGATGCCATTTATATTTAGAGGCCTACCCTTGATTTACTCCTGTTGCCATGGCAACGGAATTTGACCAATGTCTGACGTTTCAGGTGTCATATATCCATAAAGGAGCAAGATAAACGCATGGTCACAATGGACCAACCGTAGGAAGATGCCCACCGCGAGTCAAATGGTCACGTGACCGATGACGTCACGTGACCCCAAATCAAGGTTGTGACCCTATTATCTTTGAGGCACCATATCTCTATAACGGTGCATGATAGACCCATGGTCACAATAAACCGCCTATAGTAAACCGCAGGTGACGAATCAAATGGTCACGTGACTGACGATGTTAATTGTGTAGTTATAATAATAGCGAAAAATAACAATAACATTGCTGCTGTACAATTTAAAATAGATTTGTTTTTAATTGCTATCACTGGTCGACACAGTTCACTGATATTATTTATATGGGCGTTGTACTGTAAGCTATCGAAATGCATTGGACAGACTCCGTGTTCGTTTGAACATTACACTGTATCTTGTTGTTGTAATGTTTAAATTACATCACTTGGCGGAGATATGCACTTTCACGAGCGCCTTTTAGTTTATCTTTGCTTTCTGCTACGAATTTACCTAGTCGTTCAGTGTTTTTCAGCCAATCTTTCTTTTGTGCTTTTCATGCGGCATAGTTGACAGAATGCGGCAATATATACGAATTATGGAACTTTCGTTCCCACATACTTTCGCTCCCGGGAACGAAAGTTCCATAGATGGAACTTTCGCTCCCTGGAACTTTCGCTCCCGAGAACTTTCGTTCCCGGGAGCGAAAGTGACGTGGAACTTTCGCTCCCAGGAACTTTCGTTCCCACAGTCAGCGTAACGTGGTTTCGTTCCCCAACACAAATTATGATTATTTAATTGATAAACTAACGGAAATTAAGGCGTTATAACTTGTTCGTATATTAGTACAGATTTATTGTAGTAAAAGATGGCAGAATCTAGCAAATTATTTTATTAACTAATTTATCTTAAATTAACTAAGTTCTCCAAATTTTTTTCAAATTATATCTGTTTATAAATTTTTCCTTAAATTATATTTTTCGTCAAGTTCTTACCATTATATTAAATTTTAGTTTCTTCCCTAAACCTTAAACCCATCTTTCGGAAAACCTTTCTAGGCTAGCTGTAGCACGTTCCCTAGCGACAGCTGGGCTTTCTTGTTTTAAACGTTGAGTATTTACACCACATGCTGGCGTCCTTTGATTTCATTTGCTTCTATTAAGTGTGTAGGCATATAATGTTAACTCTAAGTGAGGAGCGAAAGTTCCACCTCATTTTCGCTCACGGGAGCGAAAGTTCCAGGGAACGAAGGTTCCTGGGAACGAGAGTTCCAGGGAACGAAAGTACCAGGGAGCGAAAGTTCCATGTATGGAACTTTCGCTCCTGGGAGCGAAAGTACGTGGGAACGAAAGTTCCTGTTACCATATATACATGCCTCTAATGCATATGTCGCAAAATGTAACGGGTTTTAGCAGCTGCAGTCGTCATCATCATCATTATCGTCATTGTCATTTATTGCGTGAACGATATCAGCAAAACAATAACATGGTAAAAGCAAATGCAACAGGAACGAGTCAAAAGCTAGACATAGGATATAATTGCGGGTCAATGTAATTGCGGCGTCGCGTGGTTTTTTTTCTACGACGCACGGCTTTTGTGTGTTAATACGTTTTGATTTGTCATTAGACTGTTCCGTTTACTGTGACTTGCTCTTTGGCAGGATCTGGATCGAGTTCGTGCGAAGAGTCAGGAGTTAGCTGAGGAGAACGTGAAACTGCGAGTTCTGAGCGCCAACGGTTTGTCTAAAGACGTACGCCTTCAGGACGAGCCAGTTACCAGCCTTTGTTCTGTCACCAGTACGTGCTAGCATTTACTGCGTCTGCTGAAAGTGTAAATAGGCTTAATTTACGTAGCCTAATTATCGTTTGATCGAATATGTCATGATTATTGTATGCCATTGGTGTTATCATTCTTCTGTCAGCGCTATGGCGGCATAGATCACAAAACTGTACCATTCTGTCCTCAAATTCATAAGAAAAATTGTTGCTTCTGTAAAGCACTGTTTGAGAATACCGGTACGTATCAAACGTATTTCGTACAAAAATCTGTGCATATTTTAACCTGTTTTACTGTAGCATATCTAAGCCAACAACAAAACGAGTTCGGTGGGAGTGTTTAAAATGTTTTCGCATAGATATGACGCCAGCAGCTGGGGCTATATGGTTAAATTGTCCACGTGTGCGTTGTGCAGACGGAAGTCCGATATCCGACCAGTTGCTGGAGTCGACCGCCAGCAAGATACTGCAACTGGAACATGAGAACAAGCGACTGATGAAACAACTGGCGTCACTGCAGCGCGACAACAGCACGTCTACATCGCCGCAGACTGGCAGCAAATTACAACACGTTTCTAACGGCATCTCAAAGTCAGCGAATGCAAACGGCATCGACGTCGACGATCTGGAGGCAGAAAACGCCCGACTGAAACTAGACGTGCGCAAGCTGCACGCGAAGCTCTATGCACTGCAGAGCGCCGGCGACAGCTTTCCGGCGCTGGAAACCAAAGCGTCGCTGCTAGAGCTGGAGAACAAGAAGCTGATGAGGAAGGTGGAAGGCTTCCAGGCGACGGCGGAGAAGGTGGAATCGCTAGAGCGAGAGAACGGTCGGCTGATTGCGGAGCTGGAGCGGGCGGCGACGAAGACCAGGGAGTGGTCGGACTCGGCGGCTGAACTGGAGTTGGAGAAGGACAGACTGGAGCGATCTGTAGAACAGCTGGAGAAGGTGGTCGACGTGGCACGAGCGGATCAGGTTCAGGTGAACAGACTGGAAGAAGAACTGACGACAACGAGGTCGGAGAGAGACCGACTACAGAGACGTCTGGCGGAGCTCTCCGAACAACCTGATGACGTCACTCTTGGGTGGGTGCATATATATCCTTGATATCATACGTAGTTGCAAGAAATGCCTTTTTAACGTTTTTTCCAACATTTTTAACTTTTAGTAAACGTTGAACGGTTAGTGTGAAAATGACGGTGACCTAAAATACTTATGTCCTGAAAATTGAATGCTACTGTCATATAAAATAATAGCGGGTTTTGTGTTTATATTTTATTACTTATGTCTGATGGCAAAAAGTCAAATAAACTGATGAATGTCATATAAAAGTTAGTACCGCAGAGTTTAGTACAACAAATGATTTGTTTGGTCCGATAATCGAAACACGCTATTTTGACGTTGTGTGCAGTTGTCCTCAGATGGCGTCACAGTCGTCTTGGAATACGACGCAACTGCGAGATCGCCTCATCACTCTAGAAAGAGAAGTACTTCAACGTTTATTCTTCTTATTCTTTAATTACATACGCCTTCTAAGAAAGGTACACAGTCTGTTGATGGTCGATAGTCGATTATCGATGGTCTTGCGGTAGGAAAGCGATGATGAAAAAGAAGGCGTTAAATCGAAGGGGGAATTGAAAGGGGCTATCCCTTTTTGTATGCGAGACATTCCCTCTTTATCCGAAGCCCATCAGACGATGGATTCTGGAGAAGCGTTGCAAGCTTCCTGGCAGGGTCTAGGGCGCCGAAAACGGTTTTCTGTTGCATTTTGAGTATCATTTCTTTATCACGGATGGAGGGAGGGATGACACATTCGCTTGTTGTGTTCTGTGAGAACGCCGCGATGGAGGAGGAACGACGGATCTCGCGTCAAAGATGCGTTGAGCTGCAGTCGGCCGTGCGCTCAGCAAATATCTCCAGCTCTCAGTTGAACGCCGAGCTAGCGTCATGCCGGGGTCAACTGAGTGCAGTCCAGTGCCGCCTTGAACACGTCGAGGCAGTTCACGAGACAACTTCACGTCGTGACGCCGAGCTGCACGCCGCCAACGCACAACTACGCCACGACCTCCAACGCGCCCAGCAACAGGTTTCGTTTGTTTAATAATTTATTCCATTTTAAAGTGAGTAACGATTTAAAACTAAAAGGGCAGTTAAACAGCGCAAGTTTTCGCCATTTTTTCCGTTGTATTCGCCAAGTGGCAGCAAGGTATTCGACGTTGCCTTATTTGGGAGTGAGAAAAAAATCCTTCCATTTTATCCTGGATCTAGATTCGGATTCAGATCACTACCAAAATTTTAGCAGCTTTAAGTTGGGCCAAGTCTGACCTTCCCTAAAAATTTCAGCCAAAGCCGTCTGTAAGTTTTTGCGTAATCTTGCTAACAATCAAATCAATAATCGCCTGGTTTCACATAGCCTTCTTAGTGAATGTAAACTGTAAACTTATTTTAAAAACCAGCGATTTGTTAATTATTAATTTTGGTTAACAACTAAGCTTATTTTGTTTGGTGATGTGTCTGTAATCAATAATTTAATGGTCAATTTTTTATCACATACATGTATATTTAAAAATAAATATTGTGTAATATTTAATCGTTAATTTTGCAGCTCTGTTTTCTTTTATTACATGCAACTAACACCAAATTACTAGTAAGCCTACGACGAGACTTTAAACGCGGACCACGATAGGTTTTAACGCTATAGTGCAAAATAAATGATGTGGTAAATTGCGCAAGTTGTGTTTATTTCGCACGTGAGTTGTAACGACGGGTTTACGCTTGTCCTGTATACTGTCTAGCTGGATGAAGTGCGTCAGCAGTTCAACCACCTCAACGTCGAGTTCGATGCACTGACGGCAGAGCATGCGGCCTGCAAACAGCGAAGATCATCATCAACATCATCAGCACAAGAATCACCACAACATCGTCTCACTACAGGTTTTTAATCTTTTGTTGTTTGTCTTCAGCAGCAGATTGGCAAAGATTTTGTGGTCTCAGAATACATTGTCGGTAGCTCTACTTGTTAATTTCGGATCGGTCTGGACTCTGAAGCAGAGCATTATCGACATTCGTTGGAATGCAAAAAGCGTCTGTGTGTCTGTGTTCACGCAAAGGAAATACGTTTCGAACATTTACCATAGGCAGTTGGAGAACTGGACAGTTGGATAAACTGTCAGCTAAAGTGACACAAATGTAGACAAAATGTGTTTTATGTGTGTTATTTCAATTTAAGTAATAACATTGCCTTCTATGAAAATGTAATATTTTAGTTTTTCTTTTCTGATCTTAGGTACACTTTGGGTCAGGTTCCTGGAACACGAGTAGTCGCTTGATGGCCTGTTGTGTCAGGAATATTTGTGCCAAAAACTATCAAAATTTGATAATTCTTGTTCAGGTTATTATTGATAATGTCGGGGATTTTTTTATGAAACACAGACAAAGTCGGTAGACGGGCAGCAACAGTGGAGGAAGATAAGAACAACACATCGTTGGAGATGGATGCAGAGATGACGGCCGACTTGCTGCGAGCTAACGTGAGTCTGGAGTCAGAGCGCGACCGAGCACGTGATGAGGTGGAGCAGCTGACGACGCAGTTGACGGAGCTCAGAGTGGAGCTGGCGGACTGGCAGACCAAATACCAAGACGCTGAACTCGAACTGGACGATGCGCGAAAACGACTTGCATCATTAGAACTCGACTACAACCGAACCAGTTCCAGATACGACGTATGGTCTTTTGAATTTCATTTGTTTCGGTTAACTTTTTTTTATTCAGTAACAGTACGTGCAATATCAATAGTAGTAAAACTACTACAAAACATGAATGGAACAGGAGGCTTTTAGGCACTAAAGTCACGCACTACACTAGCCGTTTCGTACGTTGGAAATCCTTTTCTATAGTGCACAGCGTCGCAATCTGAGGTTGAAGTGTAGGTTTATAGAACTAACCTGTGTGCTTAGTTTCAGTTAAAACGTTTGCGGTCACAGAAATTAAAATGTCTGGAAAACGACGCATATAATCTAGCGTACATATTTGATTATACGAGTAGTGGATCACGGATCGGCAGGAAAACTAGGCTTAATCATTGTTGCGCCTAGTTTACGATCGGCACCCGAGTAACTCAGATTTTTCTCGACGCCTGATGAATGAGTTTGAGTGCTCACGTGGGTGGTGCAGGCGATGAGCGAGATGAACAAGAAGTTGGAGGACGAGCGACAGATGCTGCTGATGCAGCTACAGACGCTGATGAACCAGTTACAAGAACTGCTCACAGAACTTATCAACAGCAAAGACACTTACGCCAACGAACAAAAAACATACCTGTCAGTAGGCCTATGCTTGCTGCTGTAACTGGCTGTGTCATTACGATTTAGTAATGGCTATTACGTCCATCTAAGGAAGAAGATTATTTTTCTTCTGTGTCTGCTTGTCTGTGTCCGCTAATGCTCAAAGGGGTGCTATGGCGGGGGACAATTGCCCCTCTCGCTAAATTTTAGCTTGTCGAAAAATTTCTACACAAATTTTTGTGCAAAAGTACAAAAGTACAAAATTTGCAGCTAATTTTTTTTTCTATTTCGGGCGAATTTAAAAGCAAAGTTAAAATTTCGAGCACCCATATTATTTTTACCGGAAATTTGCAGCTGTCTGTCTAAAAATTGTCTGAAACTTTTTTCCCCAAAAACTTTTTAAGCACGACGTCGCTGTGTCCAGGAATTTTTATACATTGCATATGTGTCATGTGTGACTACTATGCCGGTTTGTGTAGTATGCATTGCATTTACCTTAGCCGATTACTTATAATAGCAGACTTGTTTTTGTAGGTGGTCGTGATGTCAGTGTTGTTGTCACTTACGTAACAGCTTAATAGGAGCTAGCGTTTACGTACAAGTTGATCACTAAACGAAAACTAGTTACGTTCATTGTTTCTGAAGATCAGTACGTTGGTAAGGGCTACAGTAGCGGATGTCATTTCTTTAAAATGTTATTTAAATATTTAATTTTTTTCTCAGTGGTAGTCGATTTTTGACTGAATTTGTGCTGCGAAATGCGGTGATTTGCAGAGAGCAGCTGGCTGAATTGCGACGTCAGAAGGAGAAACTTGAAGAGAAGATATTGGAACAGTACAAATATCCCAGCAAGAAAAAGTAAGATTCGGGAACGGTTTTCCTACGTCATGCGTTTTAACTAGAAAACTATGTTAGCCCAGTGCCGACATATATGCGGCCGTCCGCCTGATCTTTGATTGTATAAACTGAAAATTGGCACACCGTTTACTCTTGCCCTGGAAAACATTAGCACCTTGTGTCTTTTCGTTTTTTTACTAATGAGCCCTAGAGACAGACATACACAGAGGGACGGACGAGCAAGACGCGTTGTGCGGCCTATTAGAACGGTCGCACAATCAACAAAACTCCATATACAATCTAGTTTCCAGTTATATTTTTATCAGTAGACGATATCGACCATAGACACTAAATTATAGGCACATCTGCTGTTACTTTACTGGTATTTTACGTACTTTTGTTATTGCAGAAACAAAGGATTTGGCGCCGCGTTGGTCCGAAGAGCACGTAGTGCAATGCATTGGGTCAGTAATAATATTGTTTATCCGCGTTCGCCAGTCAGTTAAAATGACCGGCGTTTTTCTCTATACGGTGACTAATCTGCATTAAAGAAAGTGCAAAGATGTCTTGAAAACGCGGTCACTGAAATTGCTTGCTGTATTTATTCAGAAAAACCTACAAAATCTGCAGAGCTCACAAATAGTAACAGAGGCAGCTCAGAAAATTTGTGTTGGACTGAATTTTCTGGTCATCTCGTGCTTCCAGACTTTTGGTCCTCTCTGATAATTTTGTTTTTTTTTGTAGTAGTCTTGCGTTGGTCATTGTGTAGTTTACATGTAATGTTGAGTGTTTTTGTAATTTTTTTTGTATATGCGTATGTGTTTGTCTTTTATACCTTTGCATACGGGCCGAGCAGGCTGGATTGAACTTGATTTAATAACTGATCGATTGCTTGTTGGTCGTTTTCTTGGCTCAGGGTCGTGGCGGCAGAGAGACAGTGCAGTGCAGCTCGGTGGCTGATTTCACGCTGACGTCACCGGCGTCTGCTGCTGCTGCTGCTGCGGAAGCTGATGATGATGCTGCACATGTTAGTCTCACAGCGGTTCAAGATGATCTCGTACAAATTTCCATTCGTATGTGTCGTTTACTATTAACTTTTCCCACCAGTTATTCCTGATGAAAATTATGTAATTTGAAAGTTTTTGTTTCGTTGTTAACATATTTTTCGAGACACAGTGTACCTATTATCACACGTTATATAATTTTAAACTTTCACAAACTTAGTTTTTTTACGTTATTGCACACATTTTTGCGTTTTGACAAGTTATATAAACTAAACAAACGAACATTGATGATTTTGAACGACCTTGAAATCTGAAAAGCGTTTTTAGTGATTTTTTTGCAATTTTAGGCTGCAACGCATATTTCAACAGTAAATTTCATCGAAATTGCTAGAGATAGATCATGACAATTTGCATAAGAATTTTTTTGAGCTCAAAACGTACATTTTTGTCATTTGCGTTTCAACTTTTTAGGTTTCAGCAGTCCTCTGCACAGAGGTTTCAAATTTGCTTAAATTACTTGTCAAGCTTGTTTTACTAACACACTCCGCGAAGATCTCACCACACTCTAAATCCGTCGTTACGCTACCTTGTGAAAAACTATTTTTGTACAACCTGTGAACAGCATCTGATGATGACACTGACATACAGCAGACATTGCCGGCTGCGACCGACAACAGTAATCAACCAACAGTAGTCAATAACACACCAAGCCGTTTACATCACATTACCTCGACGCAGAAACCACCAAATCCAGACGATGAGACTATCACACTTGTTCAGTTCCTTGCCGAATGCAATCGATCGCCACGCTCTAGGGTTGGTGAACGCTGAACCATTTTTTCCCATTTTTTACGCGCGAAAGCAGCTACTGTTTGTCTGTCTGTCTGTCTGTCCGTCTGTCCGTTCGTCTGTCACACGGGTGGATTAGTCAAAAACGGTGCGAAGCTAGGATAACCAAATCATAGTTTTAGGAACCGTAAAGTTTTGCCATGCATTCGAAGTAAGTCATTTCGAACGAGGTCGCTAAATGAGAGGGGGGTGGGAAAAATTTGCTATTTTCAGCCAATAAGTCGCTGTATCTCAGTGACGGTGCGAGATAGATCCTAGGTTACTATTAATTACTGATAGAAAGTTGTACACTCGCTCTCGATTGGCGCCGAATTCAATGACCTTGGATGATTTTGAACGCCAAAATAAGGGGTTTTTATGGATTTTTTGGCGATTTCTGGTTGCAAAACACATTTCACAAGCGAATTGCGCCGAAACCAATTGAGATAGACATGGAGAAGCTGCGTATGAAATTTTAGGCATTGAACGTAGATTTCGATGGCCCAAGTCTCGATTTTCTAAGTTCAAGGAAACCTGCACACGAGAGCATCAAATAGCAGTACCCCCGTAAAAGTCGTTATTTTACCGCTGTTGGTCAGTTTTTCGCCACTGCGGTTGCAGATCACCATTGGCATGCTGCCTATAACAGCAAGCACTAGTGACGCGCTTTACAGTCGTATCAACATCAATGATTTTGAAAGACCCTGAACTTCTAAAATAAAGGTGTTTTTATTGATTTTTGCGATCTTCGGCTGCAGCGCACACTCCAAGAATGAACTGCAACGAAATGGCTGGAAATAGACTGACAGTTTGCGAACAGGAACTGCTATAGCTTTCGCGCGTCTTGTAAGCATTAGCTCAAATTTCTTGTTTATACATCTTTTGTCACGAAATATCTGTTAACGAACATTAAAACAACTTAACTAAATTTAGCTAAAGATTTAATTTCAAACACAACATTGAGTCACAAGCATGACATTAAAACTCTTGTCTGTATTTTCGCCAGATATTGACCGATTTTTAAAATTTTTTTTACTGCCATACTCGACAACAGTCTGCAACAAAACGATCTAATAGGCGTTGCTACAATATCTTGTAAAATGTTAATGCTACTGTTTTTTTCTTCGTGGGTTAAAAATGACAATAATAAATTATAATTATTACATATTGTCAGAGGCGACTGCTTCTAGAGAAGAACGTCATTCTAGATGAAGCCTCGTCGTCGACAGCTAAACGCGGCGGCAGCGCTACGAAGCACTTCCGGTGGCCGAGTCTTCTGTCACTGTTCAACACTTCGACCACGTGGAGACCCAGTCAACCACATCATCCTGCTCCGCCCAACCGCCTTCTATCCACCTCCCGACAGTTCCACTCCGACGTCAACGTGTCAGATCAAAAACAATATGGCCGCTCGGTGATGACGTCACCGGATGTAAACTCGTCGGATCGGAAACAGTATGGCGGCTATGAAATGACGTCACCGATGATGGAAGTGGGTCGTCCGTTGTCGTCGAGGTCGTCGTTGCGGCCTACTGGACTCGTGGCTGTTGATATTCCACTCCTGGAGGACACCGCCCAGGCTACATCGACGATCAACGACACTGACAAAGGTTGGCTTCGTTGTGATTATAACGCAGCTTTGCTATTATCCAGTTGTCCTAATAGGCCGCATTACGGATTTTGCCCGAGCGTCCGTCCGTCGGTGTGTAGGTCTGCATGTCCACTTCTTTCTCTTAACTCCAACACAAAAATGTGTAGAAAGACCAAAATTGGAGTAGACGTTTTCCAGGACAGAAGTAACCGATGTGCTTATTTTGAGTTCTAAAGCTCAAAAATCCGGGTTAGGGTTAGCGTTTGGGTTGCGCAGCTTTAAACGTGGACGGTCATTTGGTGGCACTGGGTCTAGTATAGTTTAACGTTGCTGGTAATTTCTCACAACTGTTTTCTGTATGATTTGCTGATCTGATCATTCACCCATGTGTTTATTGCCGTAGACTCTGTGACACAGTATCGGACCACCATGGCAACCTCAGAAGGCGATGTCACTGTCGAGCAGTCGATCACGTCAAGCGTTGAGCCGTTCAGTCGTACTCGCAATCTCTCACACCGCCGGCTTCCCATCCCATCAACGTCGATTTCAGTTGACTGCGGCACACCTCGAGGCACTGGACCGTCGACAAGCACTGGACAATCATTGAGAGAGGTTCGTGTCGTCCCAGACACTGGCGGTGACGCTGAGACCACGTGTCGAGGCAGTGGACAGTCATGGAGTGACCCCGCTGTCGTTTCATATATTAGATTGTCACCGAGGAAAAGATACATTGGCGCTGTTCCAGAATTGGACGACGACGTTTGTCGGAATTTGTCGAATAAGAGCCGCGGTACAACGAAAAACACTGGACCGTTACTACGGGACGCTGATGTTCTTCCAGACACAAGCAGTGACGCTCTGAGCACTGGACAGTTATCCAGAGACCCCGGCGTCATTCTACACAAGGACAATGCAGACGCTGTTCTGAATTCGTCAGAGCAAAGTCACCATGCGTCAATAAGCAGTGAACCGTCATGGAGAGATCTTGTTGTCATTCCAGACAGAGGCAGTGACGCTGCTGTGAACTCGTCGGATCAGAGCGGCAGCGGTGCGTCGCTAGGAGCGCTGCGGACTGAATCGACGACACCTGATCGACCTGCGCGACGCAAGGACGTGACCGAACTGAACTCGTGTGTTGAACTGGGTCAGGTCACCTCCACTGAACCGTTTCGCGAGTCCAGCGTCTGCATATAGTTCGTGCGTCCGATCCTTTCGACGATGCGTTTTTTGACTCGTCTTGCTGATGGTGTTGTTTTTAGCTTCGGGTTTTGTTTCGACGGTGATTGTTATAACGCTCGCGTTCGACTTGAGACACAGTACAGTATACTGGGTGGCGCGTAAAAACTAAAATATACATGCTTCACGCAGATCAAGCAATCGGACCGTTTGGAAAACGATTAAGATTAGTCTTGACGCAACAAACGTGTGTCAACATTGCAGAAGCAAATCAGAAATAACACAACAGAGAATTGCACAAGTACAAAACGGACAGGATTGAACATAACTAAACAAACATCCGTTCAGAAACGAAGTCTTAAAAATATTAGGAAATTTTATTATTGATTATTGCAATGAAGGGTGGTCATGTTGAACGCTTAAGCACAGTGTCTGACAATGACAATGACAATGAGTTTATTTCGCACACTTGTGGCTATAGAGACAGCCTGAATAACAGTGCAGTGCAAACAGTGCAACGAAACAATACTAGCACAGTCCGTAAATGCAAAATAACAGATTCCATAAGTACAGAGAGGAACATAATTGCAAATGATAACAGCAATAGTCCATAATAACAAACAAAGATACAACTGGAGATATAGGAGGAATTATATACCGGTAGGTGATTGGTATTTACTGAGGACGAAATTTACAAATGATTGAAACTTTTTTGTTCGTAAGATTGGGCGAAGGAGAGGTGTGCTGGAGGTGGTGGGAGAAGGTGATATAGACATGAAGCCGGATTACACATTTTTTGGAAGAAAGATCTGGAAAGTTTATCTCGCCTATCTTCAAGTGAGTTTAGGTTAGCGACAAATAAAAGGTTAGGATATGACATGCCACGGGTAAAGTTGCAAATGATATACTCTTTTTCTGGATTGATTCCAATTGCTCAGTTTGCACACGAGTGATAGAATAGTGCCAGACTGGCGAGGCATACCGGTACTTAATAACTTGGCAAATCACTGCCGTGTAAAAATGTAGTAATTGATGTGGTGGGACGTCTGCTCTCCTCAGTTGCTTAAGAAAGTACAGACGTTTGCTTGCTTTGGATATAATAGTATTCATTTATGTCGTCCAGGATAAACTAGATGATAAAGTAGTTTGAAGTTAGTGACGGCTTGAATTGGGCCAGCTGCAGTTGTGGGAAAAAATGGACGACGAATCTATTCGACCAAGAAACATTTCTTTGGTTTTAGATGTATTTTGCTTTATGACATTATCGACAGTCCAGATGAGTAGTGAGCTCAGAGATAGTCTACATATTAGAAGTAAAGTTTGGTAAAGTTATCAGTTAAGACAGGGTAGTATCATCAACGAATTTGTGTACTTTTGCTTTAAGGTTGTCGATCATAACAACGAACGACAGAGGTCCGAGTTTGGAGCCCCGAGGCATGCTGCCGCGGAGTGTGTTTCAAGACTGGTTTTCACTGCAATGATCGCGGTCGTTTCCGAACTGTCCTATTGCTTGATCGATGTAAATCACGTACACTTTACTGTTTTGTGTGCCATTCTGTATAATAGCATCGCTGCGTGTCATATGCGAAAGTAACATCAACTTGAGTAGTATCAGGAATAAGCTCCCATCGAAACCAATCTGCTAATCAGTCATTTAGTACGACTGTTTTCTGTGTGCAAAAATACGGAGTGTGATGAACGGTTCTAATACCTTATCTTTATCCATTTATTTCGTTAAAACTGAAAGTATTTCTCGACAAAACAATTTTATTCTGCAATATGAACAGGAAGGCAAGGCACTGAGCCGGCACTCGCGACGACGACTCTTCGTAATATCTGTGCTTCGGAACGATTTGAATACGATACATTAGTAGCCTTTTCTTGCAGCAGAATAGCCGATTACTATTTCGTTGGGTTAGTGTACCGCGCCATTTTAATATAGTTGATGGTATTTTGGTATTCAAAATTAATTGCTTTTTTGTACTAAAAATATAGCATTCGTAGTCAAATTGTACATGCAACCACGACTTTGCTACCTTAGTGCCAAATAGTTGCGCTGATAGTGTTTACCTATTGCTACTAAGGTACAGTGTAGTTATGTAAATAATGCAAAAAGCAATTGAACTGGGCAAATAATCATAATTTTTATAGCAATTTCTTTCGCTTATTTGTTGTTATTTGCCAATCGTGAATATTAATTGATTAGTGTGCAAAGTTTTGTTAAATGTGCAAAGTTTTGTTTTAATGCGCCGTCTACTTGAAAGAAAAAGAGACACTTATACATTATAACTTTTTGTTGTTATAGCTGTTTCCCGTTGAAGCGGTAAATAAAAGATGCGTACCTAATTTCGTTATTTAACAGTAAAATACAAGAAATCTGAGCTAATGCTCATGATACGCGCGATAGCCTATAGCAGTTACTGTTCGCAGGTAATCTTGGTCTATCTCCATCCATTTCGTCGCAATTCACTTTTTTTGCAGCCAAGAATCGCCAAAAATCACTAAACCTTTGTTTTTAGGGTTTAAGGTTATTTAAGGTCATCGATGTTGACATTTTTAAGAAGCTCGTCACCAATGCTTGTTATGATAAGTAGCATGTCTGTGCCTATCTGCAATCATTTTCACGCTAAACAAGCCAACAGCGAAGAAATCATAAATGTAATAAAACATTTTTTATGTTTTTTATAAAAGTATAAAAACATGTTTCATGTTTTTTAAAATTTTTTCAATGTTTATTTATTTATTTTTATTTTTGTTTTATGTTTTTATGCTTTTTAACGTCATGTTTTTTGTACTTGTTAAATCGTTAGAATAAATTGCTACAGATCTGTTAAAAACTGTTAACGTGACTAGTATACTTACAGGTAGTATTTGTTGCGACATTTGATTGTTTAGTTCATTTGAGTATGTACCATAATCGCGGTTACATAAAATAAAAAAATGCCCAAAGTAAAAAGTAGCGATTAGAAACATCGGTAGTTTAATGGGTTTTTTTTATACTTTTTATAATTTTTTTTATAAAAGAATAAAAACGTGTTTTTAATGTTGTTTATTTGCAAATGAATGTTTTTAAACATCTATGAAATAAATAACCACTTTTAGAGAGGTACCCCTCTTTGACACCCGCGTGCGCAGGCCTCCTTGAACATACAGAGTCCGGACGTGGACCGATAAAATCTACATTCAATCTAAACATTTCGTATGCAAGTTCCCTTGTCTTATCTCCAACCATTTCGGCGCAAATCACTCTTGAAATGCGTGTCGCAGCCCAAAATCGAAAAAAATTACTATAACCCATATTTCCGTGATTCACGGTCATTCAAGGTCATCGATGTTGACATTTCTAAGAAGCTTGTCGCCAGTAGAGACGGGAATTGAACCGAATCCGAACCGAACGCACCGAACTCGAACCCTGTTTTTCATTAAAACGAACCGAAAAGAACGAACTGAAATTGTTTGATTAACCGAACCGAACCAGAACTGAGAGACTTGCCAAACCGAACCCAAACTCATCACCATGGGTTCGGTCCAGAGTTCGGTCTCTACAATTTTTCTACAAACAATGCAAATTTGCGACATAATTCTGACACACAGCTAGAAATTTGCTAGAGAAGATTGCTTACAATTTTAGTTTTGCAAATAAATGTACGCAAAATGGAAATTTTTAGACCAGAATTTTGCACTTTAAAAAATTTAGACAAAAAGACTGACCGAACCGAACCGAATCTGAACTGTAACACCAAGCGAACTCGAACCGAACAGAACTTTGACAGTAACCGAACCGAACAGAACCCAAATTTAAATTTATGCGTTCGATTCCTATCTCTAGTCGCCAACTGTTGCTTGTTATGATAAGCAGCATGTCTGTGCCTATCTGCAACCATTTTCACGTTAGACGAGTCAGCAGCGGTAAAATAACGCCATTCTAAGGGAAAATGCCCCTCTTTCGCCCCCTTGTTCGTGGGGACCCCTTTTACCCAGTGGCATGAAATTTTGTCACAAAATACTAGAGACTAAGCTATCATACGGTAGAAACCTGAAGTCTCTATCTACTCTCCAAACGGTACCGTGTCGTGACAGACAGACGGACGGACAGACGCACGCACGGACAAACAGAATTACTAATAGCTAGTACGCGCTATAGCTATGCTAGCTCTCGCGCGTAAAAACGACAATAAGCGAGATTTTAAAACTGCACTCAGTCAGAAATTACACAAAAGGCCCGGAAAATTAACTGCATTTGTTGCTTCACTCTGGCGTCATTTTTTGTTTAGGCCTATGTTTTATTCATCCATTTATCCACGATCAGTCAGTCAATTAATATTGTCCAAGTAAAAGCTACTTCAAGGTTAAACCGTTTGGCACCATAAAGAATGAAGCAGTTAAGCCTAAACACAGACATCGAGCTCAACTGATGTGCTTTAGATAAGACTTTATGGAGATGTTGACATATGACGAAACAACCAAATGTCAAATTAGCTGCAGCCGACTTTTACCAAACTTAAGTTCAAATCTTCGTCGTAAATGTGCATCTGGACCGTTGGGAGGTTGTTTCAAGACATGTCTTGGTCGTCGGTCGGTCGCCAGCGTCTGTCGGATTACGAGAGCGACGGACGACGAGGTAGCGAGCGATGGCGGCATGGCCGGCGGCGTGTCGACCATGGCGGGGCCTGAACCACGGCGGCGGTCCGACACCGTCACACTGACGGTTAAACGGCATCACTGACACTGACTGACGGCTGAATGCAACGCCGACCGAGGCGAACTCGCCTCCCATCTGCCGCCAATCCTTCCTCAACGTCGTCTAGGCCCAGCCTCCACCTGCTTCGACATGTTGTGGATTTGTTGCTGCAGAAGAATGCGGATTTTAGTACGGCTACTAGTTTTAGGCGTTTCACTCAGACTGTTGACCTTACTACATTTCTTAGGTGTTCTTCTTAAACGTGAGTGTTTAACTAAACTGCCAGTGTGCTTATATTAATTGTTTTTGGTTAGTTTAGTTAGGCTGCCGGCCAGAAGTGCTCTAACAAGCCTGGCACGTTTTCTGGAGCAACCGTCTTTGATGGAAACTTTTATTGTTTGATGTGTTTATTGAGCAAATAAATGATTGATCGACAGAACTACAACACGCTGTGGAACAAGCTGTACAACAAATCAGCAACAAATCAATCGATGTCCACAGAAAATCTGCAACAATTTGTACAACACGAAGCCTGCAACGGATCCGTAACATAGCTTCTTAACACGTTGTACAGTCGACAGGTCAAAACATTGGAATTTGAGCCTCAGCAGCGGCGCCGTGCGCCAATACAGAGCAGGGAAAATGATAGGGTTGTCGCTCGCTCTGTCCTCATTGTGTCGGGTTCACGTCCCTTCCGGCCGCCAGACGGATTAACCGACGACAAATTGTTATACCCCCGGTCAGGCCGCGGGCGTGCGTGGGCCTGTGTCTTTGAAGCCATTCAGCAATTGATATTACTCGCTTTAAGTCCTCTTAAATCCGACGAAGAATGCGAAGGCCTTCACAACCGTTCAGCTTCCACCGGCAACTCCGCAACATTTCAGTCAGTCACTGTGAGGCAACTGAGCTAAGTTGGTAACCGAAGTTAACGTAAAAGTGGTTGTAAAAAACGGTTGTATTCGTTATTTATAGCCTTGTATGATTTACATGTATTAATTGATCATTACTAACTTCGTTTATTCGTTCGTTTATTGATTTAACTATTCATATGAATAAGACGCATTCGTCATAGAAAAAATAAGAAAAGAGACAGAAAGGAGCAAAGCATTATTGACTCAAAAAATGACCTGTGATTTCCGTGAGCTGTTTGACGATGATAACACGGACTGCCGCATATTATATTGGCACTTGGCGCCGTATCTTTTATGCGTTAAATGCCAGTTTTTCTACGTAATGGTCCACCAGTGTACGAAACACTACGCTCGATCCGACACGGTAATGTTCATGTGTACAAAAGGCCCGGCGACCATCTCACCTTGTCTCGTGTTGTCACCCTACCGTGTGACAGCTCTACCGCCCGCAGAGCGTGTGTTGTCGTCGCCCGGAAGTTGTCGGCAAATAGGGAGCTTCCGGTCACGCGATAAAGGGCCACGCCGCTTTTGATTCTCTAAACGATTGTCTCGCGAGCGATGACACGGTCGGGTAACGCGGAAAAACAGAGAGGACATTACAAGGAATAAACGTATATAATTGTAATTCATCACTCACAGACATGCGCGGTTGGTCTGTTACAGGCGCCCCATGAAGAAATTGCTTTGCTAGGCGTTTTGTCATGTTTACTATTTATTCTATGATGAAATTATTAAGGCGCAATCCTGGCATAGTAATCAGTTAAACCGTCATAAAATGGTATTTTACAGGGCGTTAAAACGCCTATTTTATGTAAGGCCTCATCATAATGGTCAAATTTTTTCGGAAGTTGTTCTAAATATCGACCGTCGTTGTCGTTTCGGTCGCTGTGAGTAACAGACAATGTAGTTGTTGGAGTGGAAGTAACGTGCTGCAGTCGTGTCGGCAAACAACTGCTGCTGCTGCTGCTGCTGCTGAGCCAAGGAGAATAGTGCACGGTGAAGTCAAGCAGTTTATTGTATACTGACAAGTGCGAGTAGTCATTGCGATGAGTATGTCAGCACGGAATTACTGTGCAACCAAGACATCGTGTGAGTGACACAGTGTGGGCAGGCAGCAGCTCTTCCTCGTGCACAGTTATTACACTATGGGGTAGGTAGGCTACGGCACCGGGCGTGAAACTACGCCGTAAATGCGTGATATTATTAGCCTGTTTATTTGGGGGGAATATCTAACTGCGGAGGTAACGGGCCATAGAATACTTGGGGAAACTATTATAAGACACACTCAACACAGTATACAGTCCGGGTTTTTCCCTATCTATTCAGCAATGAATACAAAGCGAGATGTGCTCGCTTCAACGGCACGGCAGCGACTGAATCACAGCGAGCTGTTGTCGAGTTGCTGCGTACGCTAATTACTAGTAATTAGCTATGCCTGCTCAATGTCAGGCTACGTCATCTCACATAACGTAGTCCTATCAATATGCTCGTGCAGCCCGTAACCGAGAACCGATGAGAATAAAGCACTATAAGTAATGTATATTTTTCTCATCGCAATCAATGCAAGTGCTATTTTAGCACAGCGTTTTGTTAGTTCGTGACTGGTATATGGTGACTCTTGTTGTCAGAGACCGTGTCTGTATGCAACTCGGTGTGCTTGTAACGAACGGTATCTGTCTGTCTGCAGCACGGCTATTGCAGCAGTCGCGAGCGACGTTGCCTACCGGCTTGTTGCTTCATAAGCTATTGTATGCTTTCATTGTTGTGTCGGTTGATATAATATCTAACGTTATGTCAAAACCATATTTTCTATCGACGCTCAGCTAACCATCAACCCTCGGGCCTCGCAGCTTCAAAGTTAATTCCCGCAGCATCACATCACGTGCATCAGCGGAGGAAGGGCACAGGCGCTGCGTCGCTAATTAGTGACGACTCTATTCGTACAGGGGGAGCACTGTCGCAGCGTACACCGGCGTACTGCAGTGCAGGCCTGCGTCTGTCTGATTAATAAGCCGAGTGAATTGACTGACGGACGCAACACTCAGTCGCCACCGCTGCTGCTGCTGCAGCTGCGGATAATGATGTCGCTGTACTGACCGCAGTTGGTGTCTCAAGTGCCGAAACCAATGTCTAAATCGTAAATGAAATATATGTATCTTAATTCACAACTCATGGTGCATTTTGGATCTAAGCACTGCGAGGGCAGTGACTTTGACCTTTAGCCTATTGCTGTATGCATTAGCTTTGCAATCTGTCGAAAAACAGGCCTGGTATTTTTATTTTTCGATCATACAGTTAATAGTTTTTTGAAAGTTTACTTCAAACAAAGAACAGTTCTGTTATCTATACATTTTAATCAAACGTGAAAAATTAACTATAGCTAGCTAAAAATTATTGCGTAAACGACGGCTAATGTTTTGTTTGACCTAACTGGCGTCGATGGACGATGGATGTAATCTTTCGAACTTGCAATGAGATCGTGTTTGTTTTTGATGCCGTGCCGATGCAGACAAATTATTAGCCGCGGCGTTGCACGAACTCAAATACTCGTCCTGATTTCTAATTGCGAACGCTGTCAATCTTCTACTTACTGAATGCATCACGTGATACTGCGTGACGCAACGCCGACAATTAATGCAGTGGCGGTGAAACAGACGAGACAAGACACAGAGGGGGCAGTGCAACAGGTCGACGCGTGCAAGCAAGACTTGTCGAAAACGTCACAGGCAGCAGACAGATATAGACTATTTTAACGACGGCGTCTGCTGCATTGTTTTCGTTTTCACGCTCGGCTAATCCTAGCTGCGGGCCTACAAGCGACGCTGTCCGTCTAATTTGGATTAAACGAGAAACGGACTGACGAACTGACGGACGTACAGACGGGCAGGTCTGGCGTGTCGATGTCACTTGCTAGCGGCAGCAAGTCTATAGCAGCGCCAAGGCGCCCGGATGTCGCAATTAGCCGCGCATGTGCCGCAGCAGCTCACAGTGACGTCACGTCCGCCGGCAATCGGTGACGTAAACGCCCGCCCCAGATCATATGAAGGCAGCTGACGACGACGACGACGACGACCTAGGTGGTCCGGTTGATGGATTAATGGGTGCTGACAACAGCTCAGCGGCCAGGTGGGTGGTCGACGATGTAAGACCCCCGACAAAAGTACCTTACTAGACAGAAACTCTCTTACAAAAGCCCCCCCCCCGCTACGAGGGCCTTCGTACTACATACGCTACACAGACTATATACAATGGGAAAACTTTTTGTCCAGTACCAAGACACATTTGACAAAAAAGTACGTCGGGGTTAAAGGAGGGGGCTTTTGTTTCTTTGCTTCTGTGTCGGGTGGGTTTTGTCTGCGGATGTTCATGTTCGTTTGATAAGCGGCGAGCAAGGCATAGACTGGCACCTGTCGCCGCGTTCGCGTAACGTAGCTGCGAAGCTGATACCTCGACTTGTCAGTCTCTTGCGTCATCGCGCATAAACGGAGAGCCGTGATCGTTACAAACAACAACCGCGGTCTCCCGAAACGTATAATAAAGCACAGGGCTAACGCGTACAACGGGAAAATGTTTCAGTTGTTGCGAAAAAGTGGTTTAAAAATATTCTTTGATAACAGTTCGCGAGAAACTATGATGACTAAAGTTCGCTATGATGACTAAAGTTCGCTCTTTTCTATGGGTCCGGTTAGATAATCGCACTGCACAGTTCAGGGCAACATTGACATTCCTGGCATCGAAGCGGATGCTCTAAGAGTCCACTGGCCGTATAGTAGCTTCTACTGCGTCCCTGCGCAGCTGAAATAGTAAGTCTATAGTTACAGCAGGTGCAGCTATAGTTCGCTGCGGCGACTGTTAACCGCGCGACACTTAACCGCTACAGCGCCAGAAAACTTACCCGTCGTGTCGTGCAAACAACTCTTCTGATACAGCCGTCGGTCATGTTTCTATGCATCAATACGACGACGACGCCGAATACTACTACTGCTTACACTCTCTGTGAGAGAACGACCGACGCGGATCGATGATATTTGCTTACAGCCGCAAGGATAGCGACAACCTCGACCGTCTCTTTCTCGCCTTCTGGCAGACGTGCATTATTTATTTGTTTACTTATTTTATTTTATATAGTACGTAAAAACAAAAATAAAAACTGACTGAATTGATTAAAATACACAGCAATAGTTTGCATGTAAACCTACGGTAGGCCCTATCTTGCAGCTACTATGGAAACTTTTCCAAAACAAGTCGAGAATTTGTTTTCATGCTTTTCAATCATAACACTTACTAAAGGTCCGATATTTATTATAGCACAATTTATACGAGTCAGACTAGTGAAGAAAAACCTAAACGCATATCCGGGGATTCACATGCCACACGTTTGCCATCTAATCTTACTCTACCGGTACCGTACCGCACCTCACAGTCTCAAAAATATTGCCAAAAGTACCCAGAAATTCGTTCACGCGTAAATTGTCCAAATCGCTTCAATTCGTGCCATTTTACGTAGACGTAGAACTTGAAAGTTAAACAGCAGTTCTAAACTCCGATTGGCGGAATTTTTTTTATTGCATTTGCCCCTTTTGTTAAATATTATCCGCAGTTGCAATTAAATGGATGAGTGGAGAGGTCTATTTGTTGCTGACGAGCGCAAAGCAGACGAAGACGAGGCAGAAATCTGAGTCGGTCGCTGAACACCTGTCAGTCAGTCAGTGGCTGAGACGTGCACTTTGATTGACGCTCGTCGACAAACAGAGTTCACAGACGACCCGTCCACTCCACGGTGACGCTGAGCAGCACGGCGGCGTGTGCAGAGCGAACGATATGAACTGAAATAAACTGAACTGCATTAACACATTGCAGTTCTGTCGCTTTTTGCAGACTTTTAAACCACTCGGCACAACACTGTGCAGTGTGCTGCCTGTATACGTCACGTTTAATAATTATGTTTACCGTTTCTACGAGTATCTAGTCAGCTGTGGTGAAAGTCAGAAAAGTTTTTAAAATGCGGTTAAAAAATTCCATTTATAGCCGAGAAATCGTTGACCAGGTTGCACGGTGCACGCCCTGACTCTGTTTTCAGCTATAATGTAATATACAATTCTTTCCTTTTTTCTTTTACTTTTTTTCGACACAGGTGATAGTAATTACTAATGTGCACTACATTTAAATAGATGTTATTGCAATTTCTACAGAAGCTGTTTGTTTTCAATCATTTGCGTTAACAAGTTAAATGACTAATGTAATTTAATGCAATTTAATACCGAAAAAAACACAATAAAAAATCGTAACCCGCTAAGTTAACAAGTTTGCAAAATTGCTACTTTAAAGCAGCTAAACAGAAAAAAAACAAAAACATAATTGATGATAATTTTGACCAAAATTTGTGCTTCTTTGGTTTTTGTATAGAATATAACAATAAGTTCAGCCATTGCACAAATTTTCACTCAAATCCCTGGGTCAAAAACGTAAGCTTAATATTAACAAAAAGCCCAGCTGTCGCTAGGAAAAGTTGACCGTACTGCCTACGTTCGAAGCTTAGCGTCCGACTTTCAATCACAGAGAAAAAGCGATTCCTCAGAAATGACAATTCCATGCACGCTATGTTAACGGAACGCTGCTCTTGAAAGCTACAAGCAACGCCAGTATAACAGACGTTGCACGTGATCATTTCGCCAGGCGATATAAATACATGTTTTTACAGTTTTAAATAACCAACAAAAATATCGGACGTAGGTTTCGCAAATATTTCTCATAATAAAAACGCCTTACTAGGGAAGAGACGCCACAGCCTATACAGTTAATTTACGTTGTTAATTGTTGCAGTACTAACCTTCAAGGTCATACAAAGTCAATGATTTCTATCTTATTTAAAACGGTGTATGCCATTTTCTATTAGTAATTAATAGTAACCTTGGCTTTATCTATCACCGTTTCCGAGATATGGCCAGCTATAGCTTAAAACATTCCGTTAAAAATTGCGGCCAAACCTCTGCAGATGGAGACATGGTTACTATTGATTGCCTATAAGAAGTTACCACCGCCTTATTCGAAGGTACCATCGCCTACTTTCTACGACTTACCGTTTAGCCACAATACCGCACGATTGGCATACCGTAGTGCGTTATGACCCTTCAAGGTTATCCAAGGTCAATGATTTTTATGAAATCTGAAACAGCGTATGCCACCTTCTATTAATGATTAATAGTATCCTTGGCCCTATCTGTCATCGTTTTCGAGATATGGCCAGTTTTCCGTTAAATTTTTTACCCCTCTCTCGTCCATTCAACCCTTAATTTGAAAATGTTTCTCTTATAGTAGATGGCTGAAATTTTGCATGCCCGACTTTCGCACCCATGGCTAATTATTCGTGCAAAAAAGTTTTTTATGACCTAAAGCTTAGTCACAATACATCCGTTACGAACGAACAGACGGACAGAGAGATGACGACAACCATGCCAATAGCTCGACCGTTACTTAAGTACGGTCGGCTGAAAACTACTGGAATTAACATTAGTGTTATAGTTATTATTACGAGGCCTATTGTTGTTATTGTTGTTTTATGACCATGCTAGACGTATTTGTAAATAGGAGATCGACAGCGAACAGCGGCACATTCGACATCGTTGATTGATGACGTCACAGCCAGCTAACAGCTGGTACTGAAGCGGAAGAAAATTAGAGATTAGAGTCTAGCTAATCTCGCTGTCACCGATTAACCCAATAATTAATTACGCCTACAAAAAGACGCTTGGACGCAGGCGGCTTAACTCACAGTCGCAATGAGATTTTACATACTTATAGCAGTGCTGTTTAGCGTTTTTTAGACCATATCAAATTGACGTTGATATTGTCGAAGAATTAAAACGTTAATTTAAATAAGTTAAAACATACGTTCGATTATTCAGTCTTAGTAGTGTTTTATAATTTTTACGTTTATACAATTTTGTTTATTTTTACTACTTCAAATGATTTTGTGTACTTTATGAAATGTTATTTCTTAGTGAAAGCGGAAATCAATTCATGGTTGTAACTGTATGCATGCCTTTCATTTCATGATCTTTTGTTCTAGGCTACGCCGACGTTTTTTTTGTCATCAACGTCAAACATTACACTAGTTGGTTCTAAGTCTTAAAAACGGTCCATAAAAGTTAGGTTTTTATTAGAGCTGTCGAATTAACGCATTAATTTAACGCGAAATTAACGCGCGTTAAAGAAATTAGCGCACAGTCACATATACGTAAATTTACTAAATTCTGTGAAGCAGAAGTTTCAATATTTTATTAAACTGCGGTTATTTGAGAATCGAATAATATTCAAGTAATTGAAAATTGTTTTGTTGCCGTTCCATTACTAATGTCACGGTTCTGCGACACAGGCACGACTTCGTAGGCTTCATTCTACTCACCTTCTCGATGCAGTCCACCTACAATATCAGCCATATACGTTAAATGATACGTTATTAACGCGTTAACGCATGCGTTAAAAAAATTAACGCCTCGACAGCTCTAGTTTTTATGTGCTTTAAGAACTTAGAAATCTCTGTATTCCAAATTGTAATCTTTTAGGTATTTTATTTGTTTGCAATTTATGATATAATTGAAATTTAATTTCATGCATTAATCGTAATTTTTAATTTTTGGCGTCACGTCATACATTTAACAAAACGATGTGACATAGAGAATTGTTTATAAAATGTTTTCCTAGATCTTCGAGTCCCGTCTTCTTTGTACATCAAAACCTTAAAAACTTTTAAAACTAATAAAAAAAACCTTAAAAACCTTTTAAAACCTTTGTTAACCAAAACACTAAAACTTTTCCCCAAAACTTAAGTTATTTCTCAGCCGTGGATGGTTTTCGGACAACAAACCGTGGACAAGTACAATTGAAAAATTAGTATAATTTATTATGACTCATCGTATAAGTAAGCAGCAAATCTTGGTAGACAAGTCAAACGGAAAGACGAAAAAAAGTTAAGCGGATGCATCAAATGAACGAAGCTTAAACGAGACAAACGCGACATGAAAGAAGGTATATGACAGACTTCCTACATTAGTTATGAGCTACGGCGTGACTCAAAATGGCGGACCGTACGTTCCGAGTGTGGCAGACGCCGGTCACTCGAAAGATATTATTAAGTCAAGCGGATAATCCTGGCTTAACGGATGCAGTAAGAAACGGCGGAATACTGTTAAATGCTGCTTGAGTGGCCTAACGACTCCTGACGAGCAGTGACGAAAGAAATTGCAGCTTTCTGCCGCCGTCGATAAAACGCTCACAATATTGTGCCAAATCTGCCACCGAGACGACTGAAAAATGACAACAAAGTGTTAATGATATCGGCGTTCACATTAAGCAAAAAAAACTATGCTGTAGACCAATTTTCACGATTTTTGGTGTAACTGCACTAAGTTCGTATTTGCATTATTTGCAGGCGTTTATTCAGATTTGTAATTACTTAGATATTTTTATTTGCTTTACAATGGCGGTATCATTATAAAATTTAAACTTACTAGATCGTTTTATATGATTTTCGCTTTTATTATTAGATTTAACTGCACTTAACTTTAGCCGAAGGGCGAGAGTAGATTCTACTGGTATTCGTCTGCAGTAGAGACAAATTGTCATCCACTTGTTGCTTGTTCTGGCCGCGAAGTTTCCTCCGGCAGAAGACGTTCTGATGAAACACGCCCCTTTAGTTATCGATCGATCGAGATTCAGCGTGCGGCGTTGATTTCTCGTTCGTTTTCGTGACGACTGACTGGCTGGCGCAATATGCCGCAGAGGTTCAATGGCGATAATCTGCTTATCGGCATCCCGCAGACACGTCGGATTAACAGCTGATTAAAACTACCGTGTGCAGTGTGCAACTAATTCCGTTTCTTCAGCAGCAGCAGACGTGATCTTTTGCTGCTTTAACGAACTATCTTCTGCTGACCACCGCCCACACTGTGTGCAATGCTGGTCTTGCGACACCCACGTGTCACTGGAGCCATTGCACACCAATTTGTCCACACTCGCCTCACCTGTAGCTTAACGATGCATAGATGACAGGTACTGACGGTTTGTGAATTTAATGTAAGGACGAGGGCGTTTAGGTGACGGAACAAATTCACGCTTTACTTACTTACTGTGCGTCAATGACCAGCATGGGGTTCTATATTGCCTACTTGACGCCGTGATGCCGACGAGAGATGATATCAATTTGTTAGTAGTGGCAACATGTGCGACTCAGATCAAATGTCTCAATTTCGTCGCCTAGCAGGTGTTCTCATTGTTCGACGTGGGTGGTCAGTCGCCACCTCTTGACATTCGCTGCTTCACTCGCCAGTGCCGCAGTCCTGGACTGACCACACTCAGTACTAATCATCGCCCGAACACTTGACGTACGTCTTTCATCCACGTGCGACAAAAGCGTCCCATCTTGGTGTGCCGCAGAGTCCAACACATATGTGGCTTAAAGTCTTAACACCGCGTATGGTTGGAGTTTTTTATTGACATCCTTTCCGCGACAAACCCTATACACGACAGTAAGAAACAGAAATATGGCATATAAAAAAGTTTCATCGTAGGAAAGTTTTGTCTTAGCGGCTGTCTTGCCGTAAAAAGGTATTTTTTGTTAAGAAGAACTTTTGTAAAGTAAGGGTTTTGTCGACAGGAGATTGCCCTGTAGGGGGCGTTTGTCGTTACATACATACATAGATACATACAAGTTATTAATAGTGGTTTAATGTTTAAGAAGATACTGCTGAACCACTGTGGGAAGCCAGGAAAAAAAGAGTTTTGTTGACAGGAAAGAAAAGCATAAACAGATATGTGTTTAAACGGTTGCAGAAAACAGGCAATGTGCGAGCAGAGTTGACGTCGTGCGGCAAAGTGTTCCAGAGTCGACTGCCGGCCACCGGGAAGGCACGGTCGCCCATGGTCACTAGTCGCGTTGGCCTGACAGTTAGTAGAGCCGATGGTGACGAGCGCAGGCACCGGCGGTTAGATTCTGTTGCAGAGAGGGTTCTGTTATAGACTGGGTTCTGTTGCAGAGGGAGTTTTGTTGCAGGGGAGATTTTTCCGTGTGTGATTTGTCTGTCGAGGTACTGATAGTTCGATGTCGCATGCATTCCGTAGCAGTTCCATTGAGACCAGTCGACACACGGCAAATTAACTTCATTACTTACGCCTCTTGGCACTGCCGCCATATCAAGCTCTGATTCGCGCTCAAATTAATATGGCCACAATGACAGTCATTCGCTGATTCGTTGCGGAATGCAGAACGCATAATCTAACTACTGGTATTAGTCTTTCGATTTGTTTAATCGGCCGATATCTTCGAACATACTCTAGCAGGTAAGCTGAGTCCCTCAGAGAATTGCTGTGCCAGTATTATTTGCCGTGGTCATTTTAGCAAAACAAGTAATTTGGGAAAAGCTCACGTGACGCGCAATAGCAGCGGTCCTGCCACTTTGGCAGCCAGTGTACAGCAAGAAGATATGTCTTGAAAGAGTACTTAAATTGTAGGTCTCCGTATGGAAGACTCCTTGAGAGATCAAAACTTGGATTCTTAAAAATGTACGTTCTATGCTAAACTAGAGTTCATGGAACAGCCCGAATTCGCCAAAAAAATCCATAAACCCCTTATTTTTGGCGTTCAACGTCATTCAATGTAATTGAATTCGGTGCCAGTGTACGACTCTTTATTAGTGATTAATAGTAACCTAGGCCATATCTTGTACCGTTACTGGAATACAGCGACTCATTGGCTAAAAATCGAAATTTTTCCTACCCTCTCTCATTTAGCGCCTTCGTTTGGGGTAACCCCTTTCGAATTTGTAAAAAAGCTTTACGGTTCCTGAAACTATAGTCTTCTAGGCAGCGGACGGTAAAAATTTCGTGATCCTAGCTTGCACCGTTTTTGACTAATCCACCAGTGTGACGGACAGACAGAATTGCGATTGCTAAGACGCGCTGAAAGCAGTAGCTGCTATAGCGCATAATATATTGTCGACAGCCGATGTCTATATTACATGTGCTTTATCAACAAAGCCAAGGGGAGTAAGCCTAAGCGTGAATAATGTCAATGACAGCTTCAAGACGTCGCTCTTGCATGATGAACGATGCAACGCCCCAATACGTCGCAGTCGGCAATTTGCTCAGTTAACGAGCGATACTACGCCGAAGACGATGGCGATTGCTGCGTTGAAAACCGCGCTCTGTATTTCAATGGCGTTGAATGGCCATCGTGCATGAAGCCGACGGATGGACGGACAGACATCTGTCAGTCAGTCGGTCACTTGCTGGCCAGTAACTAGAGGTGACTTCAAGGGCAGACGTCGAAGAGTTTCTACCGAGCCGAGGTTCTTTACAGGGCACGAGCTATATTTGACTGTCCAGCCGTCAATTGCCGCTGAAAAATCGTACATTTGAGTAAATCAAACAACTTTCTGCGCACATTTCTCTTACAGTCAATCTGCGATATGTGCCCTGCACGTTTATTTGTCTTCGTCATTTTTGTGACGAGATCGTTTTGCTTTTTAATCTTGTCGTGTTTAGCGTAGGCTAAAGATAAATGATGCGCAATTTTGTTTTGTTCCCTGACCTCAGCGGATTATTCTGCGGCGTTCAACGGCATCAGCAAATGGCACCAAGTTCGTTAAGTTCTCTATAGTTGAATGACGGATGTACTCGTCGTCGAAAATAAGTAAGTAAGTAGCTAGTTTGTATCGTGTCGCACAAACACACAGTCACGCTCGATCGACTTCAGTGGTACTGAACAATATACAGGACCGGCCCAGCGCGTTTTCAATTGACACAAACACGTTTTCTTCACACCCACCCACGTACACACGTTACGTCATGCCGATGAGCGACGTCGCCCAGCCAAGGAACGGGACAGAGGGAGAAGGGAAGACTATTTCACGCTCATTGGTTCCCCCTTTTCCTCCCTGCACGCCGGGTGCTGGTTGAAGTCGTATTTGCGGCGACTTCAAACGGAGCTGGTCGGGCGGCGCGCGTGCGCGATTCTCTGCATTTCAATTGCACGTCGTTAACAGTATGCTTTAATAGTTCTATAGGACGCTACAGTGTGGCGCGAGAAACAGCCGGATTACGTTCTCCGTCTCTCTTTCTGTGTTCCCGTCACTTGACTACGAATATGTAGATACTTGTTACCGTCTCTGTGTAATATCAAAGAAGTCGCCCTGTGCGACAAACAGTCTTAATATTGTCTATGAAGACGTTCTATGAAGAAACGCAGTTTAAATACATTAGGCCTACTTGTGTCGAACGACGTCATTGTACTAAAATACTGAAAACAGTTTTTTCAGCATGTAAAAAACTACAATTTATTTACAATTTGTTAAAATGTTACATAATTTATAGTAATGTTTGTAACAATGGCAGTTTCTCGAAAAGTCAATAGAATGAAACAATATTTAATAATTTTTAAAAAGTTTAATATCTGTTGTTGAAAAGCAGTCGCGCAATAAAAATTGTTTTAATAATACAATTTTATAATAATCTGATAATACATTTTTAAAGTTTTTTTTAATTTTAAAATGTAGTCGATGTTAACTTAAATTAAATTCGTTTTGTAAAATAACATCAGTTTTATTTTCTATTACTTTTGGTAGAATGAAATTTATTTGGACCATTATTTTGACTGTGCATGCATTTTGAGATAGCTGATGCAATATGTACGGTTTTTGTGCAAACAGTATCGTTAACATAAGCAGGGGTTTGCTACATTTTAAGACTCGACCTAATTTACAACAATAAATGCATTTTTATATATTTATTCGCACAATAATTTATGAACAACACTAAAATATAATTCGGTGTTAAGAGTACGACTTTGCAACATATAGCATGGTGGCGAAAAAAGATATCTATTACTCTCACTGAAAAAACATTTTAATATCGAGCCTAAAATAAGGCTTGTATTATTCTATGAATGTTGACAGACAGCGTACATAAGGTGACTTCCGTTAACTCCTTCCAAAAGTTGAGGTGGCAATTTGCAAGTCCAGTCTCTCATAATATTTTACAGACTTGCCCTTAAACAATGAACACGGCAGTCGGTGCTGATAATGCAAAAATTGATGTAAATACTATGCATAAAAAACTAATACGCAATTAATTTTTAAAGTGCCGATGATTCTAATGCTGCCGTCGCTCGCTCGTGTCCGGCGAAATCAGTTCTGTCTGAAAGTGACGTCGCAGCAAGTCGACTCAACTACAAGCCACTGGAGACTTGACAGTGACCGCTGGAGCACCGTTCTGTGCGGCCGCAACGGTGACGTCGTCATCACAGTACAGCGTCATCGTCGACGTCATCAGGCACGTTATCACCCACCGCACCGCGACTTGAATTCAACGCACTGCCGCGTGACGTCATCGCTGCTGCTGCTGCTGCGGCCAATCACAGCACTGCAACGCCTCACAGCGACCGCCCACCAGCAGGTGCGCGCTTTTGCTGCCACGCTGTCATTCCACCATCTCCGCCTTCCGCTTTTTATCTCCCCACCACCACCGTCACCATCGGTGTAAAGTCGCCGAAGAGCTAAGCTGCAGGCTGGGAGATAATTTCTTAAGACGCAGCGAGCGAGAAGCGACAATCACAGAGCTAGGCGCGAGTCTTTAGCGTCAACAATCGGCGTCTACGTAGCGACGTCTGCAGTGCGTTGGAGTGCGTACCAAAATATCTTCAGTTCTTTGCTGCAGTAGCTAGCCTGCCGCGGATTTTCACTGAAAAGCCGCTTCCGGCATCCTCAGGATCAAGTTAGCGACCAAATCCTCTCGTTGAAGAGACTTTGTGCGGTCGTCTTCGTCGTTGTTGTTGCTGAAAGCGGCGACGACGACCGCGTAAGTCGTCAAGGTTTTTGACAATCCGTCCGGGGAAGACGATCGCAAGCACTTGGTTGTTGGTACGCGGCTTAACTGGATCAGATCAGCGGAAGGCTGATGATCAGCTATCGTCGCAGATAATCAGCCGTAGTCGCATTACGATCGTCTTTGTGTCGCAAGCTGCAAGCAAGCGGTCGTAAACAGATTGTTCTACTGTTCGATGTCAACGTACGAGGGGTACTCGACGGCGTACGGCCGAATGTACGGGATGTCGTACGGGTCATCAGCGACCAGTCACTACCACCACGTGGCCGCCGGGCTCCAGTCGGCCGCCGCCGGCACGGGCATCGGCGCACCCGGCACTGGACCTACCGCAAAGACTTACAACGGACTCTGTCTGACCGGAACTGGCGTCGACTTACTGCATCCGGCCATGGTCTATCCAGGTATCACTGCCCCAACTCCCGCTAAGTGAAACGGAACTCATAGACTTATCCTCCTTTGAGGTTAAAATAATGGTAGCACGTGCCATATCTAAGCCTATGCTATTGATAATCAACTATACAGAGCACTTCTGACAACCAACGTTCTAATCGTTAGCATTGTCATGAATAGACCTAATGAGATCGCGGACGCCGACAGGCATGACTTATATAGGTCAGGGGAAATTTGCTTTTCTTGCATGGCAAATAATAGAGAGCTTATCGTGCTTTATCGCGAAAAAACAACGTATGTATGGCAGTGACATAGCCTACATTGTACAGAACCACAGTAATGGACAGTTGCGATAATAGTCCAATTATCACTAACAAAAAATTTAATAAGCAACTGTTTTTTTTCTGCGGCTATTGGCTGCATTCGCTATAGTTTCAGTCAGAAACGTTACCAATGAGAGTCAAACAGGTGAAATGGCGGTGCCTCTGTTTATTCTGAATAAGTTCATATCGTACGAATGAAGCACAAAAGCGCAAAAAAAATTTCGCTCAGCTTTGAGATCCGAATCACGACCAGGATTCACAAATTTTAAGAGATTTTTTTGATAAATAGTTTGAGAAGCAGAGTCAACCTAGATAGCCATAAGCCAGAATCTTGTGAAAATCCAGAGCACCATAGCCGACCAGGTCGAGCTATTGGCATGGTTGTCGTCCGTTCGTCTGTACGTCTGTTTGTCCGTTCGTCGTCTGTCACGAATGTATTGTGGCAAAGCGTTAAGTTGAAGGAAAGAACTTTTTAAAAGAATAATCAGCCATATGTCATAAACCTAAGCATGCAAAATTTTAGCGATGTAGTGCAAGGGAAACATTTTCAAATTTGGGGTTAAATGAAGGAAAGGTAAGAAATTTAATGGAAAACTAGCCACATCTCGAAAACGGTAAGGGATAAGGCTAAGGTTACTATTAATCACTAATAGGAAGTGGCATACGCCCTTTCAAATGAAATGAAAATCATCGACCTTAGATGACCTTAAAGGTCACTGACAACCAGTACGGTCGGTATTTTAGCGATAGCTGGGCTTTTTGTCCTTTTTTGTATATTTAGTGAACTGTTAGTCTGTGCGATTTATGTAACGCAGACTTCGGCAAATGTTTATAAAATATCTGAGTTTTTTTCTACTTATTGTAGTTTTCACCAAAAAAATTATTGCATTTGTCTTGTTCTGTTTCTGTGTAATCAAAAACTGACAATTTTCGACACGAACATTGTTTTATATTTTCGGAGTGCTTGGAAACGGAGTTGGACGCTAAAATTTTTCCGATTTGCATATGCTTAATGTGTGAAACTAGTACTCCTAGGCTTACACTAATATTCGCTATGTTAACAGTATGATGCAGACGGCTATATGATGGCTTAAAATTAAAATTAATACATAAAGTATTGCCGTTCAAACAATGCGAAAGTGATGAATAAAACCCAGTTCGCAGCGTATTTAGATAAGTTGAGTGTATTGCATGAGTGCAGCGAGCAGCAGGAAACAGAGGCGCGAGCGAACAACTTTCTCTCGCTCTCAACTCGACGTTCTTGAGTCTCTCTTCCAGAAGACTCGCTATCCGGACATCTTTATGCGCGAAGAAGTCGCACTCAAGATAAATCTTCCCGAGTCGCGTGTACAGGTATATAGCTCTATAAAGTTAGCTGTTTCTGTGCAGGTGTTAAGGCGTATTTTATTACCTCCGCCAAGGAGGTAATGTTCTTGCCGGCTTTTGTTTGTCTGTCTGTCTGTTTGTCTGTGTTACAAGATAACTCAAAAATTTATAGACGGATCTTTCTGAAATTTTGAGGTATGTCGGGCATGACACAAACTACCAGTGATTCAATTTTTGGGGTGATCCGGCAGGAATTCTAGATTCTGGATCACTTTGAAATTTTTGTTACCATTGCGTTAAAGGGGGCAAACCGAAGATTGTGACGCCACCTGGCCAATAGCTTTGCCTTGGCGGAGGTACCTGCGGGCTATGATTGCTTTCTAGTAACTGTTATTTTTACACAAGTGTCTCACTATTTCTTTAACTTACTTGTATCATTGTATGCATGGGTCCTGTGAGCATACTGTTTTGTCATAACGGTTTCATTACGTACGAACGTGGGAACATAACGTGTAACTTCAAACCATGTCTGAAATATTTGCAGAAATATTTTGCAAGTGTTTTATTGTCACTGCATCTAGAACATTTCCAAAAGCGTAAAACATTTGGTAAATGTTTATATACGGTCACATAATAAAACATCTTTTTTGCAAATGTTTCATGTTGCATGTAGCAACGGCCTAAGTTTCTGCACTGGTCTGCATGCACACAGGTCTGGTTCAAGAACCGTCGCGCCAAATGTCGACAGATTCAGAAGGCGACGGAGCAGACGAGCAAGAGCGCCGCAACTAGCAGCACGGGCAGTGGAAGTGGAAATGGAAGTGGCGGTGGTAGCGGTGGAAAGAACTGTTTCTCGTCGTCGAACTCAGTGCAGCCGGTGAAACGTTCGGAGTCCGTGGCGTCTCGCGGCTCTCCGGCTTCACCGTCCGTCACTCGACCGAGCACCGACCGCAAACCTCACTCCGTACGACACCAGTCATCCCCGACACCCACCCCGCTCCACGACATCTACCACCACCACCACCACCATCCTCATCAGCTCGGAGCAACCAGCAGCAGCAGCAGTAGCTACCTGGCGCCTCGTCTGCCTCTCTTGCCGCCGTCTGAACGCGGCTCCCAGCACTCGCCCTCACCGTCCCCGCCAGGGGTCGTCTTCTCGCCCGTCTCGACCGGTCCATCGTCGTCGTCGACCAGTCGTTTCTGGAAGCACTCTGCGGCAAGTCTCGGCGACCTGGCGATGAGTGAGTTCGGCGGCTGTTTCGCGCAGAGAGCGGCCGCTGCGGCGGCAGCGGCGGCAGGGTACTCCTCGTACGGGGTCGGGACTGTCAGCAGCGGCAGCAGCTTGCACGGTCTGTTACCTAACAACAACGGCTACTCCGCCTCACCGCATGGCGCGCCCTACTACACCAGCCAGGTAACACACAGTGACACAGTGTCTTATGGTTTGAACTCCTCGCGCGTCGAATTGCTGCGGATTTGTTGTAGGCTTGCAGCATTTCTACAAAAAAAATTTACAACAAAAGTTCAAAACAAGTTATACAGCCAGCGGCGTCGTGGTCGTGGATTAACAAAGAAAACAAGGCAGGAAGTTTTGATTTTCCGACAAACACAGCAAATCTCCAACAAACGAGATTATAGTTGCTTGAAATTTTAAATTTGCTTCTAATTTTGTCAAAATTGAAGTGTTCCGCCCAAAATATTGCACTTTTGGACGAATTTTTTTTACATGAAAATGTTTTCCGACAATTGTTTGACAGCCAAAAATCTAGCTTAAACAATTTCCCCTCCCCTTCACCTCTCCCCTGCCACGACGCCACTGTGTGCAACACAAAGCGAGTCGTACGGCAAGTTGTACAACAATCACCATGTCTTACACCAAGTCGCACAATTTGTTGCACAACAAAGTCCCTACAGCAAACCGAAATAATGCAGTTCGAGCCTGTTAGTCTTTTGAAAATCTTTTATTCACCATAAAGTGCTAACAGACCATTAACATGCAAAATAAAAAATAGCAACAACAGATCTTCTATCATTTTGTATATCTGACACAAGTTTTCCAATATATTTAGTTTTGACTCAGACTCTTACGCTGATGTATGAGTGAGTTGACTGAAAATGCCGGAAATGAATTTGACGGACGTGAAATTGACGGACCAAGTGTCCAAGCATGAAATTGACAGACATGAAATTAGAGGACAAGATATATATCGTTTAAAAATAAATTACATTACAATGCAGTGTGCATTTTTTTAAAACAACGGCAGAACACAAGTCACAACAGCAAAGCAAGTTGCAATACATGCATATGTATAATACGTTAAAATGCACAAAATAATTACGAAAACATCAACCTAAAAATAGCTGCAAGTGAGCAATGATAAACCGAAGTCTACTAAAGATAGGACCTATATATTCAACCACTTGAAACATGTCTTGCATTTTCATGTCCGTTAATTTTGTGTCCGTCAATTTTATGTCAGGGCCAATCAGGATATTTTATGTCTTGCCAATTTGTCTATATTTGTTTTCCATTTTCATGTCCGCCAATTTCATGCCTGGACACTTGGTCCGTCAATTTCACGTCCGTCAAGTTCATGCCTAGACATTTTGATGGTCCGCCATTTTCATGTCCGTCATTTTCAGCGTATGAGCTCTGAGTTTTTGTATAAAAATATATCAGTCCTTAATGGCCAAGACAATTTGCTGCCTGCAGGTCGCATTACGCGTCTTGTTCATCCTTTCGTCTGTCTGCTGTTCGTTTGTCGCTTATGGGCTACTGAGTAAAAAAAGCGTAGAAAATCCAAAATTTGTGTAAACGTTCTGTAGAGCAGTTGTATGCTCTGTGTCAACTTTTAGTTTAGAGGGTGAAAGGTGATCGAACTTCAAGAACGTCAGCAAATTACCGCATTATCTGCATGGAGTGTATGTTTACTTGAGGGTTGCAGATAACGCTTCGGGCAGCTTAGGCGCTGACTGCAAATAGGCCTAACTTTTCTGCGGTGACCAAATTTTCCTTCAACGCCTAAGACGCTTGGCCCTTGACTGGCGACAGCTTATCGTGTCACCTCTCGTCTGCGACATTTTTCTTCGATGAAATTTAATTATTTTGTCAAATTTGTGACAACTTTATCTCAAAAATTTATTGCCTATAAAATCAGCACCAAACAATCGAAATAAAATCGTTGAGTTGACAGCTTGAGATGACAATAAAATAGCAGCTTGCTGATTTTATAATTGCTCAGTCAGCCTATTGTGGTGAGTGGTGATCGTGGTTGTCTGTGTGTCAGATCGACTGTCTGACGGCGTCGTCGTTGCCTGGGCCGCAACATCAGCAGCAGACGGCGCTGACATCGACGTCGAGTTACCCCTCGTTCAGCGCAGGCTACGGCAGCGCGGACCACGCGCTCTCACCGCCCACTGCCACAGACTACCTCGTCTACAAGACTGACTCTAACACCGCGTCCTGGTCCAAGTTCCAAAGTCTCTGACCAACGCTCTGTGCCGTCTCGGTGCCGTTGCTGTCGGTGACCAGGCGCCGCCCTGCGATCTAATGTTACCGAAATGACAAAGGCGAAGAAGGACTTCACGTTGGCTTTTGAAATGAGAGTCCTTGAGATTAAAAACAAGGACAAACATCACTGGCGTTAAAACGGGGGTTTCACGTGCCGATAAAGCTTAAAATAAAAATTCGGTGCTTTCGGTTGCCGCTTGTCCTTAGAAAAAACCTGCCTCTTTAAAATTATTATCGGACCTTCAAAATTATTAGTGCATTTTTAGTATGCTTTAGAAGTTTTGCTAAAAAACACTGTTTGCATCTAGTCTGAAGTGTTGCAGTAGTAACTTTGCTTAAGTTCTCTTAAGTACTATTTAGTGTGCCGGTTTGTTTTTATGAGTTGTTGGGTATTATTACATGAAATTTTACCAAATAAAAATAAATAATAAACAAATTCACTGCTCTCCCGGCCCTTGGTATTTTGCCGGCTGCAACCGGAAGGTTTTTTTAGGCCTGAACTAAAGTAATTTATAACAGGCATCAACATCGCCGAATTTATGTAAACGCTTGCAACTACAAGCAAACGATACAGCTGAGAAATTCAAAAGACGTATCTCATTTTAAAACGAATCAAATTCGTAGCATTCGTGCCTACTATTTTAACATAATATTATGTGTTTGATTAAAACAAAATACTTATTTTAAATTTTAACATGAAAAGTTTTAGTTTCAATAGCACTAACTTTTTGTGCATTCCGACGGTACTCTGGGCAAGTTCGTTTACCAAGCCATCTTCACTCTCTATCGACGGTGACTCTCACTGCAGTTTCCGGAGTTTCTGGCCTGAATTTCAATATGACCTTATCGGTAAAACATAGGCTATAAGTTTCTCTATGATCAAATGCTTTTCAGTCGTCCGATTGTGTTTCATGCGCAACGATCAATGATGCCAATTTTTTTCTGTGTAAAGTTAGGGGTATTTTAAACGTTATTGCCAAAATTTGTAAAAAATTTTTTTAATGTTTGTCGTTTCTATTCTTACGCGTGACGCTTTTGTCTCCTTTTTACAGATGTGTGAACATCGATACTGTTTTTTTTCTGTTGAAGTAAAAATGTATCGACTCACTCACTATCTGGATGATACAGCCCTGTGTCTTTGTAATAGGTCGAATCAGTCAGTCAAACCTTGTTTTATATTAATGGTAATATAAGTGAAAATGATGAAAATAATAATTATAACAAATTTTAATAGACCAACAATTTAAAATTTAATATAAGTAAATAAAATTTAGTTTCAAATGCGTTTAAAAACAAGAAATTAAAAATTTTTTTTTGCTTTGGTGCACATACTAATAAGTCTGACCCCCGAATGATAAATCACAAAGTGTGATGATATAGTTTAAATAGCATTTGCAAATACAAATCAATTTTTTTCGTAGATTAACAACGACAATGTTACGTAGTCTCAATATGGCATACGAACTCCGCGAAGCTTACAATCTGTTTTAGTCACTGACAGACATCGATTTTTCGATTGAGTGGATCAGTGATGTGTCTTTGTATCTAAGGTCACAACATTCTTGAGCGCGTGAAATAGAACAATGTTTTGTTTACTTATTTCAAAAACACAATCACTTCGAAGTACGTGTACATATAAATGCTTACTGAATGATTGTATTCTTGGTCGGAAAGGGTAAAATGGCACAACGCCCATTTAAACAAACGCCGTAATGATCCAAAGCTCGCATGAACAGTAACGCGCAAAGAAATACTGATCACTACACTGAACACTGTCAGTACCGATCACTTTTCAATCTGCTGAACTAGAATACAACACATCAACGAGATCGGACGGCGACTGAGAACTCCCACGTGACGTAACGAATCATAGTCCTGACGCCTAGAGACATCTGAGCGCTTACACTAAGTAAGTAGCGTCAGTAAGACACACCACCGCAGCAGCGGCGGGTCAGATAGACAGAGTGAGTCGACGCAAAGCAAAGCTTATGAGTAACGACTGCGTTTGGTGGTCTTTTTCAACGATCTGCCGCTTTGCCTCTGACACCGACCGAGATGTGCTACCTGTCCGCAGACACTGCGACACAGATACAGTCACCCATCCAAATAGTAACCGGGTCCGGCGTAGAGCAACTTTATTTTTCGACATCAACTCTTAAGCCCAACCACTAAACCAAATCGGCGCGTCGATGTCGGCAGCGAGTAACAACTGCGTTTGGTGGTCTTCGGTAATTTACGGCCAGTCCGTGCCGAGACCGACCAAGAGACGGTAAACGGCGGCGTTGCTGGCGACGGCGACGACAGCGTTGGGTGAATCGTCGGTCGACGAGGCGTAGGATTAGCAAGGTGCGCTAACGGCGCGCCGCCGCCCGTAATTGAAAACGTCGCAAAATCCCGGCTAAGACCGGCTCAGCGAAATGAGCAGACGCTACTAACAGTCAGGAAGAGCGAAAGACACAATTAAACCGCTGCAACCCACGTGACCGGCTGCTGCTGCTGCTGTCCATGATGTCCGATCTTAATGATATGACGTCATTTAGGCAGCATCCGTAGCGTGCTAAGACACGCAGAGAAGCGGTTTGACCACTTGGCGTATAATGTTAGCACATTAGTGAGCTGGAAGCTGCATTTCTAAGAAGCTCGTCGCTAGTGCTTGTTACCATAAGCAGCATGTCTGTGCATATCTGGAACTATTTTTACGCTCTAGACAAGCCAACAACGGATAAATAACCACTTTTTAGAAGAGCACCCCTCGTTGATACTCGCTTGCGCAATTCACCTTGAAAGTAGAAGGTTCGGACTTGGACTACAAGTTGTTTTGGTCTATCTCTAGCCATTTTGGCGCAATTCACTCTTGAAATGGGTGTCGCAACCCGAAATCGTAAAAAATCCACTAAAACCCGCTATTTTGTGGGTTCAAGGTCATTCAAGGTCATTGATGTTATCATTTCTAAGAAGCTCGACGCCAGTGCTTGTTATGATATGCAGCATGTCTGTGCTTATCTGCTACCATTTTTACGTTAGACGAGCCTATAGCGGTAAAATAACGCTTTTTAAAGGGGGTGCCCATGTTTCGCCTTTTTGTTTGAAAGGATCCCCTTTACCCAGCAAAACGAAATTTTGTCACGAAATACTAGAGACAATAGGCTATCATGTGGTATAAACCTGAAATCTCTATCTCACCTGGTCTTGGATTGGTACCAGGTCGTGACGGACGGACGGACAGACAGACAGACGGACAGACAGAATTACCGTAGCTAATATGCGCTATAGCTATGCTAGCTCTCGCGCGAAAAAAAGGTACACAACAATGACAAAACATGTACCAAGCTTAACATTTTCTGCATGTAATTTGCATTTTTTTGTCGGGACAGACCTATCCCCAGAAACCCATATCACTCATTCAGTGAGGAAGGCACACCGCCTCCCCTTCGGCGCCTCAGTCCTCGCGCTACGGCGTTCGATGTATTTATCGCCCCTCCCTCCTGGATTTTACCATTTTCGGATCATCCATTGGCGACGGGGACGATGTTCTCGCAGTGACTCAGGCGGTATGACTATTAACGTCACAATGTCTAGAACGACGACGAAGCCGATCAACAAACCAACTACGAGTATCACTAACATCCCTGTGATGGCAGCACCTTCCGCTTCCACAGGTTTGAACACCACCGGTCGCGAGATCTCTTTTGGTATGAAAAAACACAACAACAAAAACACACACTCACGCACACATGGACACTACTTTAGCTATTAACAATAACTGTTACAAAATATAACGAATACAAAAGTAGCGATGCTCGACAGAAATAAATGAAAATACGTCGTATGTTTACTAAAACGTAACACAAAATACAATAATCAGAGTATACTGAATTACTAAATAATTTTAATTAAGTCTTAAATTAAAAAAATTATGAAATGTATTTTTTATCATACAGTCTACTCTTTTATATATTCTATCTTTATAACAAAAACAAACTGACGAACATCGCATTTAACGAAACTTTAACAAAATTTAACAAATTTAACAAAATTGCATTTAGCCGAAACCCCACCTACTTTGATTTGTTGCGGACTGGATTTGTCGTATAGCAAGCTGTACAAAAAATCAAATAGCAAGTTGCACAACTTGCCGTAGTAGAACTACAACAAGTCTATTGCAATTCGAAACTTTGGGGCAAAAAGCGAACAAGTCGACTTATTCGTGGTATAGCATTTCTAAGGAGTGTTGTAACAACTAAACGATTTATGCAATAATAAACAAAACAAATAATTTTAATTTCAAATAGTCTAGTATGATTTAAGACCAATGAAAAGGTCTACATCATTATTTCTCTGCCAACGCAGCATAAGTATAAAATGTGTCAAATCTGTAGTAAAACCTATTTTAGTGCTGCTATAAAAATGCTGTGATCTTACCAACACATTCTAAAATTTCCGGTTTCCAGTTTCCGGTTATCGAGCATATGGAGGTCATCATACTATGGCCAGTGGTCAGTTTTTGGCCGGATGGACAGGACACGTTCAGAACTGTACCGGGGACAGTGTCCGTCATATTGACCGCTCGAAACAACAGTCTCGGACACGTCACCGCTGCAGCATAAGTACAACAATATAATATTCGATGTCGCACAGAAACCACTCTTATAGATCACGCTACACATGTACCTATTCCAAAAATATTTTTAGTTACTCAGTTTATCATTAAACAAAAAAAAACAAAGTACATGTAGCTTTGAGTCGCCATTGTTTACGTTAGAGCTGAATACATTTTAAACCTAGTCCGACGAAAATTTTCTCGCATTCCTATTTTGACAGTGATCAGCACCAAAAATGCATATGCCATATAAAATTATATGCTAAACTTAAAAAACTAGGAATAAAATTTGAAAGACATTCCAGGGTATCTTACTGTATTAAAAATCAGAAAAGGGGGAACAAAAGAAAAGGGAAGAGAGAAAAAAGTTTCCACACATTTTTCACTTTGAAGATCCCGTATAAATACTGGACTTACGAGAGCAAGTTTGGCGTTCCAGTTGAGACCACTGTCCGTTAGCGTGACAAGTAGAGGTCAGTGTGAACACATCACGATAGAACCAGTAGCCGGACATACAGCGATATGTCACGCTAGTGTTGTACGTTGTGGCTGTCAGCGGCAACCTCTCGGCATTAACTGCACCAACTGGCGAACCGCAATCAACCGCTGAAACACGTCACATTGTACACGTGGTTCATAAAACGTCACCACTTTTTATTGCAACAATAGCTTTGTCTGTCGTAAACTAGAAGTTACAGTGTTTAACACAAATATCCGCAAAAAATTTGCTACAAAAATGTACAGACAGCCCAACAAACACAGTCACAGTTTCTATAACTGCAATACTTCGAAAAAAAACACGGGTAGGCCTAGTTGACAATAGCAAAACGGATTTAAGCCACATAATTCAGTAGGGCCATCACTTTCAGCAGCATATTAGGCTACAGCGAGAAATATGACACGAGTCATGCTGCAGTAGGCTAATCTATCGCTTACGTAAACATGTGTGGTTGAGTGACCAATGTCCAGCGTTGGTGCAGTGGACAGTGGCTGCAGTCTGGCCGTTGATTCTATAGCCAGGTAAACAGCTGATGTTGACTGTAACACCGAACTCCGTATCCGTCGAGTTCACGTCAGCATGCGACGTGTTTACCGCCGGACACTGCACAACTGACACACGAAACACGTGAAGTACTCAGGAGATTCAGTCTAAATTATAAAATTAGAAACGACAAAAACGGTGCAATTTTCGGCAAGCACGTAACCAGTAACCCAATTCACGTTTAGACAACATGTAACCATTACATTCTTTGCAAATTTTTAATGAATAAATATGACTTGTGCTTACTGTCGCAACCGGGTAGTTTAGGTGGTCTCCAATATACTCCATCGCATAGGGTAAGCTGTGGCGATGACATCAATGGAGTAAATCCTACGATACAGGAGTAATGTACGGTGGTGCCTTGAACCGCCAGGTAACTGTCAGGTACGGCGTTTTGTACTACAGGTACTGGAGCACACCTGTTGGCTGCAAACACAATCACAACCACGCAGTTGATATGACAAAAATAGTGTTTTTACCTGGGAATATTACCGAAATGTTAATTGTACACTAAAATGTATTAATTGTCATTATGACTCTGCCATCTAGCAAATAAAGTACTGCTACCCCATCAAAACACATTATGGTAGTGAAACTAGAAATGAATACGACAATGAATAGTGGTATGTTGACCCATAATAAACTCTTTCTGGGTTTTAAGCCAATTACGTGCAAAATATCACCCAAATCCTTTTATATTATTTTTGCATAATCTGACTGGAAGACAAAATGACGAAAGTAAAATCAATTACTAATAAAAATAGCATAGCTATTTCCTAAAATATTCAACGTCACATACAGTTATTTTAGAAAACGTTTAAATATTTCTATTAATTTAATTAACAAGAAATGGTAGTTAATATGTTCTAGCAAGTACCCCGTATTTCATAGCCTACATGTAAGCTTACTCTAATTTATAATCTACAAAAAACAGTAATAACTGTAACAAGAACAACCATATTGACAAAAGCAATAACAATACAAGGTTTTAATAATAGTAAGTAAAATAGCATATAACACAAAAATCAAATGTATCAAAACCACGTAAATATAAACATGTTCTGCTAATCAGAAATTTATTTTGCATCACGCGCAAAAAGCGCAAAAAATGCAAAAAATTGCGAATGAACCGCTGATACTTTTGTATAAGTAAAGCGCAAGTCAAACTCTCACATGCGCATAAGGTGACGACGGCAGGCCACGCCCATCCGTAGTCGGAGCACGTCACCATCATGTTGGTTCGACCGTCCTCGAACCGAATTCCAGCGGGACACGAGTATGGAACAGGAAACCCGTATGAAAAGGAGGAAGTGTGAGCAGGTGCAGACTGCTGGGCGTTGACGAACTGAGGCAGGGCCGACCGTGCACACTCGATAGCTGCTCCATCATACATCGGAAAAAACAACGATGGTAGTGTTAAAGTTAAAGTTAAAAACGAACTTACAAAGCGCCATAAAACTAAACGTGTGTAAAGATACAGAGGCGCTGGCTACGTTACAGTTAACCACTGTTTTCAAAAGCAACAGTAAACAGATGTGTCTTGAGTCGACGACGGAATGCAGGCAGTGTAACTTTATAATACACATGAGTAACTTTAGCCACTACATATTTGTAGGCCTATTTTCTAGATAATTTTGAAGATTTTATGTGCTTTTATTTTCAATTTTTTTTTCAATATTATTCAAGCCTAATTTGCATTGTTAAACGCTGACATTTAGAAGGCGTTATAGAAAACTTTGTCATTAATTGTATATACCGGAACCTACATTAAAGTAAGTGAGATAAGTGAGTAGTAAAATACAACATGTGTCCAATCAGTTTACGCTTGATTTTGCTAAAATACAAGCGGACAGGTCGCTATACGCTCACTGTCCACTTGATCTTTGACGTAATATCCATTTTGGCTCTTCGGGCCTTAACTCGGCTTACGGTCTCGATACGCAGCGCTGTGCAAAACACAGCGCTGCAGCGTAGCCGCTAGCTACAATAATGCTGATGATGCGTCACCATAGTCCAAACTGACACATCCCTCTTTTAAATATATAGATTGTTTCTGTCAGTGCATTGATACTGTGCAATAAGCTTACCCCATAACAGTGTCACATGTAAGATGTTTTATGGCAAATAAATGACTGATTAATCGATTAATTGGCATGCAGCTTATTTTACGAATAAAGTTACTTAATCTTTTTAAATTAGAACTGGCCACGTTTAGAGCCAACATGCTTATGCTAATTAATCAAAATTAACATGCATTATAAATAAGTAAATTAATTAATTAGATTTTAGTACATTAGTTATCCATACGTTGGCAGTCGGCGAAGGTGTCGTTCCAGGTCTGGCTGTCTAAACAGCGAACAGACTTCACCAGTTGGCCGTCCGAGTGTTTGAAGCCAATATTACAAGCGACCGTTACGACCGTGTTGAAGATAACCTCATCCGTACTCAGCGTTCCGTCAGCGGGGCGAGACAACTTCGGGCAGTAGATCACTGAACAAAATCACAAATGATCACAATCTATTCAATTGCCAATAGACTCGACGTCTGTTGCTGGCTTTATGGGAAAAGTAATGCACGTACCGTCGCAGTTCGGTATGTCGTCCCAATGGCCGTCCGGATAACAATGTAGAACTTTGAACGAAACACCGTCAGGAAACCGATATCCAATGAAGCAAGTGATGTTGACACTACGGCTGGCTGGATTCAGTCTTGCAACGGCGTTCGTCACCCAAGGTGCCGGTCGACAGTGATCCACTAAAATCAATAAAAAAAACTGACGTAAATCAGTCAAACAATTATTCAGTCAATCATTTAGTTTAAACAGCAAAATTAAAATTAAAATTAAAAATGAGAAAAACACAGCTAAACAGAGATGAACATCTTTGTCACATATTTCACACCTTCGTTGCAACAACCGCTGCAACTTAATGGCGGGCGAAGGTCGGTAGATCGAAAATTGTGCCAGTGCTCTGAACGTTGCTACATGTCAAATCAAAAACGAAGCAACTGATTTTAGTTTACATAAAACCACGCCTTAGATCGTTGTAGAATAGTTACCGTCGCACGAGTACTGTCGGTGGTTCCAGAGTCCAGTTGGTCGTGCGGCTGAACACTTCATCTTTTCCTCGCTGAGTCCATCGTCAAAGCGTTGTCCGTGGTCACAGACACTGACCACGGTCGCTGGGAAGTCGACTTCTTGTCCTGGCGGAGATGAGTTTTTATTCAACGAGCTATCAATCCGGCACTTGACCACTGAATTTAACAAACGCAAGAGGAAATCAATCAATTTCATTTAACTAATTAATTACTTTATTGGACAATAATTAATCAATCAAACAGCAAGCAATCATGCAAGCAGGCAATTAAACAATTTTAATCATATAATTTTTTGTGGCGTTACCGGTACACTGCATTAGCATTTTTACTCTCTTTTGTTTTTATTGTGTCATATTATACTGGCCACGTGTAAGCGTTGGTCATTCAACCTATGCACACATGTCATTAGTCCGACCTTCATATCTGTTTGTTTGTTTTTTAAACAATAAATGTTAAAATATCCGTTTTGATTGAATGACTGACTAATAACCATACGACGTTCCCCTGATCTTAGCTTGATACTGTGTACTCTCATCGCCTGCAGTAGGGTATCATACATTTGTATTGCACTTGTCAAAATCAAATTAGCCGTAATGTATACCTAATATATATTGGAGTACATCATTAGCTTACAGAATACACAAAAAGCATTCACCTACCGCGACAGACGGGTAGCAGATCTTGCCATTGCCCATTGCTGCAACCAACACTTCTAATAGTGCCTCCTTCGTCGAAAACATATCCAACTGGACACTGGTAGACTGCGATAGTTGCACGACGATTCCAGCGCAAAACAGCATTGGTCAAAGGCGGACCGGATGTTAGACACGGTAACAAATCTACATCCAAGATTACCACCACCAAAGCAAGCTCCAATTTATGACTGGAATATCTAGTCCAAAAAGTCAACGAATGCAATAATATGTCAAGTATACAGTTTTAGTTTTTGCAACCGCTGAGATTAAATAAATGCGTATAAAGTTAATTGCTCCATAAAAACGGACATTCGACATATTTGAAAAAATTTTAATTTAAACACATTCCATTAAAATTTCACTTACCAACCCAAACGGTCAGTTGTCGAAATGTTGTATTGTCCCAACGGTTTATTGTTGCAGTAGTCGCAAGCGCAGCGGACGCAGATGCACTTTGCTGCAGTGTATTAGTTGCACGCTGGACAGCTGTTGTAGTCGCAGGGCCTGTCGTTGTAGTTATTCCTCGTTCAGTTGATGTCGCTAGCGTCGGTTTAACTGTAGTCGTAGTTTCAGTAACATTTATTGTCGTTTTACTTGCATTTGTAGTAGTTGTTGGTTTCATGGTTGTCGTTGTTTTAGTTGTTGTTGTTCCCGATTCTGTCGTGGTTAATAGTAAGACGCCTGTTGTCGTTGTCCGCTGCGACGTTATCGTTGTGTGCACCGTTGTAGTTGTCGTAGACAGTGTCGTAATTGTTGTTAATTCGGCTGTCGTCATTGTAGCAGCGACTGTCGTAGTCGTCAGAGGCACGGTTGTCGTCGTATCTTCTACCGTTGTTGTAGTCGTTATTTCTGTTGTAGTGGTTGGTAGAACGCTTGTTGTGGCTGCTTCTGTAGTAGTGGTCGGAGGTTCAGCAGTGGTAGTTGTCAGCCCCACTGTCGTTGTTACAACGCCACCTGTCGACTGCTGCGGCGTTAAAGTTGTTGTCGCTGCAATATTATGATAATTGCCATTTTAAAATCGTGTGCAACCTATTGTTTATGTAATGTATGTAATACACAATGTGTATAAAATGTGCTACAGTAAGTTATCAAAATATGTTGTAGTGGATTCTTAGGCGATTACTTCATCGCCACTTATGAACAATATTGAATAAAAAAATCGCTCGGTATTTAATAAAAGTGGGACAAAAAACTGAGTGGCCTACTTTTTGACTGTTGGCCCATGTGACCTTGAAATTTAAATAATCTTGTGTGGCCATTTTACGTCTTGAGTTTTGCGTTCGCGTCACGTTTTGCTATCGGAAACTAGGACAGTGCGTGAAAACGAATCAAACAACGTGAATACTCGCCGCTAAAATGTAAACCTACGCCAGTGCACCAAAACGACATCGCGCGTTGTTCTTGCGATAACAAGGCTTTTCATTGCAACACGATATGGCCAACGTCACTAAGGCAATAATCAAACGACTGAATAATTATGTGCTGTCATAAAGCAATACCTTCTTTCACTTTGCAGACGTAGCCGTAATCCTGATAACACGATATATCTTTGAACAAGCCACCGGAGGCCATGCGAATACACCTGCTATATGAGTTGGGCTCACCGCTGGCCCACTGTCGAAACGTGGAAGGGTTGTCGTCCAGCCAGTAGCAGTTGTCCGTCTTAGCTGCTGCCGACTTGTACAGTCCTATCCAGTAATCGCTGCCGCCCGAACTCCTGTTTCACACAAGGCCACGAATCCACTGACTAAATAACAAAAACCAATTGGATTTCGTGGCTTTTGTGGCTTTCGTGGATTTTGCCATTTTGCCATAACGAACCAAAAAACAAAAACATAAACTAAATCTTCATTAACATTAACTAATCATTTTTGTTAAAAGCAGCGACGCTAATGACGATTTGATTGTGTAGGCCTACTGCGACAGACAGACAATTTGAAAGCACTTACGAGATGTTGTTGACGAACTGGTTTTCGTTTGCATCGTCGATGCTCACAAGGTCTGCGTTCATTGCCTGACAGTCAGAGCGTGCTGTCGACCAGTCCACTTGAGTAGCACTGACGTAGTAGCAGTAGGACAAGTAACTGGACCACCCAGCCGGACATGATGCCGCTACCATCAACTGACCTGCAGCGCACCACATCCGACACGTGACGACGTTTATGAAGTAACCAAGGACGACCTACCGATCGCAGCTGTGTTGTTCAGACGGATTTAATCGACACATGCACAAAGCGTCAGAAAGGAACTAAACTGAAATAAACTAAACTGAAATGCCAGTTCAATTGCGTCTACAGTACTGTACAAAGCGAACAAACTGGCAGTTCGAAAAATAAGTGTAATAAGCGAGTTTAGTTCAGTTCATTTTTGTCGCTTTATACACGCCCTTAGTATCGTATTGTCTTTTCTTGATGTGTTATGTATTATATGCATATACAAAATGTTTTTACTGCTACACTCATTACAATTTAATTTTTTTGTCGCTATACTACCTTGTGCGAAATATTTCTAAAAAAACTAGCGTGTTTTGTGCGCTGTGGCTGTCTTGCGGAATGTTAAACTCGCCAGATTCCCGATAGGTGACATTAACTGCAATTTTACACCAAGGTCTATTTATTACAACTTTTGGTAGTAACTCGTTGTATCATGTTGTGCTATTTGTAGCAATTATTAGTAAAGCTAAATTTCAAATAGTATGAAACTATAACAGTAACAAGAAATCTGAGCTAATGCTCATGAGACACGCGAAAGTCTATAACAGTTCCTGTTTGTAAGTTGTCTTAGTCTATGTTTATCCATTTCATCGCAACTTTTTTGCAGCCAAAAATCGCAAAAAATCCCGTAAATCCCTTATTTTAATATTCAAGGTCATTTAAGGACATCGATGTTAATATTATTAAAAAGCTGGTCACCAATGCTTGTTATGATGAGCAGCATTTCTGTGCCTATCTGCAACTATTTTCACGCGAGAAAAGCCACCATCAGAAAATAGCCACCTTTTAGGGAATACCTCTTTTTGACACCCTCGTGCGCAGGCCTCGTTAAACGTAGGGGTCGGGATTTAAACTGCTCAAATTTATATTTAATGCTAAAAATTTCACACGCAGGTCATCTTGGTCTGTCTCTAGCCATTTCGGCACAATTCACTCTTGAAATGTGTGTCGCAGCCAAAAATCGCAAAAAAATCCACTAAAACCCCTATTTTAGTGGTTTAAGGTCATTCAGTGTCATCGATGTTGACACCCGTAAGAAGCTCGTCGCCAGTGCTTGTTATGACACTCAACATGTCTGTGCCTATTTGCAATTATTTTTACGCTGGACAAGCCAGTAGCGCTAAAATAACGTTTTTAGAAAGGTGCCCCTCTTACTCTCTTTCGTTCGGAGACTTCCTTCACCCAGTAGCATGAAATTTTGTCACGAAATACTAGAACTCTAGTCTATCATACAGCGTAAACCCGAAGTCTCTCTCACCTGGTCTTGGATCGGTACCGGGTCGTGATGGACAGACGGACAGAATTACCATATCTAATACGCGCTATAGCTAGCTAGCTAGCTCTCGCGCGTAAAAAAGCTGTCATTGATGCTGATCGTTAAAATAATGAAACCATGACAAATGATATTGCGCCTCTCAGCTGACCTATTAAAAAAGATCGCAGCGGATTTTTTAACCAAACGTTTTATCGCATGTAGTTTATTTGTTTCATCAAATAAAATCCGACCTTTCTGTAACATCAAAAAAATAAATATTACTTAAAGTCTAAGCAGATTAATTTCCTTGCTGGTTTAAAATGTTTAAAACGCATTGCTGCCAAATGTTAGCGCTTCGAGTGCTTACTACATGTACTTTTAAATTTACAAGTAACAAAATAACAAACAAAAATGCGTACAAAATTAACTGCGGTCATCTGTAATACTTTAAGCAGTCATGCATATAATACACTGTGTTCCAAAAAAGCATCCCCGACATTTTCGACTGTAACCTGAAAACCATTTATCAAATTTTGATAATTTTTGGTAAGAGTATTTCTGACAAAACTTGCCATCAAATGACCGTTTAGTTTTCTACCTCACCCAATGTATGCTTCTGCACTATCTTGGGAAAGCATATCAAGCAAAATATGTGTTGAAATAAACAGAAAAATTGAAAAACATGTCACACATTATTAATCGTAGCTTAAATAAAAATTAGCAGATTTTAATAATATTTGGCAGAAATATTTCCGACAGAACTGGCTATTAAATGTGTTTTATTTTTTATTTCATCCAACGTCTACTTTTGCACTACCTGGGGAAAGCAAACCAAGTATAATACGTGTTAAAATGAATGAAAAAACGTCAATAAATTCCATCTATCCTAATCTGTGGACCCGAACAGCCAGTTTGTTACAAGGTTTAACCGTCATGCAGCAGTACGTCTACGAGATAAAGTTTAGAAATGTTTGTGAAGTCAAGAAGCGACTGGTAGTGCCTGGATTGGTCTGGAGCAAACATTATCGATACTGCTGTCAATTAATGGAGAAAACGTCTCCTTGCCTGTGTTCGCATAGTGGGCCAACACTTCAAGCAATTTTACTGCAGGCAGTTGAAAAATGGACAACTAGATGAAATGTCAGCCACAGTGTCAGAAATGTGAACAAAATGTTTTTTATGCATTACGTTAGTTACACAATCATGTCGCATTGGATAAAAAAGTGATATTTTGCTGGTTCTGTTTTTCCAAGGTAGTGCAGAAATGAACGTTGGATAAAATAAAAAAAACTAAATAATCATTTGATGGCAAGTTGTGTCAGCATTATTGCTACCAAACATTATCAGAATGTGACAATTGATTTTCAAGTTACAGTCAAAATGTCAGGAATGCTTTATTGGGACACAGTGTAGATTCTATTAGTGCTGTTAAAAGCCGACACCAAAAACATTAGCTTTCAGTACCTGCGAGAAGGGCGACGACAATTCTCGTCATTCGGACGTTAATCATTGCAGTCTCAGAAGAATCATTGCGTTCTGTCTTAAATGCTTTAAAACTCGGCACTGCTTTGCTCACTAAACTCTTTCGGCATAGCTTAACGTGGGCCTATGTGAGTCAGACAACAAACGCGGACGCACTGTTGCAGGTTGCCATGCAGGTGCGACTTAAGCAGTTAACAACAATTATTTGCCGGTCGCAGACGCTCTTATACAATGCTGGTAGAGATCGATACTCGGAAAGCCGTGAACGCAACGGAAACAAAAGACAGCCTACCAGTGGCAACACTGGTATTGTACGTTCTGACCTATTTATGTCGAAACGTCACGTGGTAATTGTTCTGCATCGTTAAAGCGCGAATCGTCGATCACCGCCATTTGTTTCATTTTTAATGGTCTAGGGATCAATAGAATTCTTTCAGTGTCAGGCTCGTAATAACCTTAAACTGATTCGTGATGATGATGATAATAATAATAATGCTAATAATAACAACAGCCACAACGCGGTTAGGTCGTAACTTTAGAGGCGCTGGCTACTGTCAACTGTTCCTTATTGTTAAGATAAGATAAGACCTTTATTACAATGCAACCGTAAATGGTTGACGAGACACATACAATACAGTAAATAAGACTTATAGAAAAAAACAAATACTAATAAAAAACAACAGTCATGTGAATTAATGAAGCGCAAGTATTCTGTCACCCTACAGAAATAGATATTTTACATGCTACTTTTTCTCGAATAGTATTCTAAGTAATTACATTTTACTTTTACTTTTATTGTTATCTTTACTTTGCGACAGTTAAAAATAATTTATTTAAAAAAATAAACTAAAATCAGAAACAGATTTTTAGCTAATCAAGTTAGAATTATCGAACTCTATAGACCCAGTCGCTAAATGTTCGTTCTACAAAAAGCGATGATATATTGTTCAAAGTCACAACATATTTTAACTGTTCATTAACCGAAAAACGAAGAAAAGCCTTAACACAGTTCATCGGCTTACAACGATCAGATGTTACTGTCCTAGTGCGCGTTATATCTGTAAATCTAAAACACGATTTCTGTAGTCTATTTTAAGTTACTTTAACGGTTTAATTCGTGCCCTCCGGCCGGATTGTCATTATCTCTGTTGATCCAGAAGATGCGACGTCGTCGGCGCGGTCCAGTCGGCTTTGTTTTTGTAATGAACGTCAAAATGTCGAGCGCGACGATGCAGCCAACGAACAATGCGATGATTACTGCAACGATAAGTCCTGTGATCGCAGCGCCTTCCGCATCCACTGGCTCAAATGATACCTGTCCAGACGTCGCACCTGCAATGAATGGCAAATATAATAAAACGACGAACAACGTCAACTTAAACTTACCGACCTACGACTCGAAAAACGGAACTGCGTTAATGACCTAAAACGACTGAGCGATCCACCCATACCCAAAGCGACAAACATAGTAAGAGAATAGCTGTACTTTTAAGAATACAATACAGATCGCTAAAGTGATTTTATGTTTGTTCTATTAACTATCAACTATTAAATATTTGTTCTATTAACTATTAACTAGTTGGTAACGGGTTTCGGCTGAAACGAAGTTACTCTACGCTGGGCCAGGTTAGTACTGCGATGGGTGACTGCCTGCGGGCAGGTAAACCATCTCGGTGCGAAGCCTGCCAGCTAGGTCGACTCAGCCTTCTACCCTCCGTGGGACGGTAAAATAAGTAGTAACTCATTTACATGGGTTACGGAAGGTGGTGACCTTGGTACAGCTGACTGGGGTTGCCTAGCCAGCCGCTGCGCCAGCCTGTGTCTGCAGGCTGCACACGGTGGCCGTGCGGCAAGCGGCTCTGGTT